>ENA-ORXT01000145-ORXT01000145.1-marine-metagenome-genome-assembly--contig:-NODE-145-length-118120-cov-58.896936_pt1 | contig 118120 bp, 96 predicted proteins | sample MGYA00237868_ERZ511482 | MGnify/ENA metagenome assembly ERZ511482 | reverse complement strand
CTCCGTCAAACACATCCTGTGGATTCGCTTAGGCCCTCCCATGCTGTCCGATAGGGGTTCCCCATCCGTACGCGCTGTAGTAGTGGCCGGTTCGACGGTGGCGCAACGATCTTGGCGTCTCATATAGGTGGTACGAATAGTTTCTCAATGAGCCGGGGCTATCCGTTACGGTCGAGTCTTGATGGTTGGGGTCAAGATCGGATATGCGCGGTGCTCGACTGATGAGCAGGATTTGACGGCTCAACGCGCGGCTTTGGTGGATCTGGGCGTGAGTAAGAAGCGGATCTATCTCGATCACGGCCTTACTGGCACGAACCGCAAACGGCCGGGACTTGATCAGGCGCTGGCTGCGGTTCGCAGTGGCGACACGCTTGTGGTTCCCAAGCTTGATCGTCTTGCTCGCTCGGTGCCTGATGCGCGTGACATCGGCGACTCGCTCGCTGAGCGAGGCGTGTCGCTGGCGTTGGGCTCCCAGATCTATGACCCGAATGATCCGATGGGAAAGATGTTCTTCAACATCTTGGCGACCTTCGCTGAGTTCGAGGTCGACCTGCTCCGGATGCGAACACGCGAAGGCATGGCAGTCGCTCGAGCGAAAGGGAAGTTGAAGGGTCGCCAACCGAAGCTGTCGACCAAACAGCAATCAGAGCTGAAGAAGATGCACAAAGCTGGCAACCACTCGATCACAGACCTGGCGGAGATCTTCGACGTGTCACGACCAACCGTGTACCGAACGCTTAACCGCCTGGCTTGACGTACCCCAGCAGCACAACCGTGCTTCATGGCAGTGTCTGATCATTGACCAAATGATCCTGCGAGGTAAGCCATGGCCGACGAACTGTTCTCACTCAGTGAACGAAACTCTTTGGACGGCGTTCCCGACCAGGTCGACCTGACAGCCTTCTGGCTAAGCGAACGCGACTGGGCGGATGTTGTTGGGTGGCGACGCACCGATCCCGGTCGAATCGCTGCGGGTATTCAGATCGGCTCACTACGATCGCTCGGGTTCATCCCAGCTGATTTGAGCACCGTGCCGGTCGAGGCGGTTCAGGTTGTTGCGAACCAACTCGGCCTTGACGCTGGGCTGCTCGGTGAGTACATGCCGCCGGACAGGACGCTTCGAAATCACATTGCTGGTGTTGAACGACATCTCGGGTTCAGGCGATGTGATCACGGAGATCTCAAAGCTGCGCAGGACTGGCTCGTGCAGCGGGCGATGGAACACGATCGGCCGATCACCCTGTACGGCGTTCTGTGTGACCACCTTCGAGCCGAGCGGCTCGTGCGGCCTGCGTTGAGCACGATCGAGCGCCTGATCGCTAGCGCCCGTCAAGTGGCCTACGAAGAGACATGGACGAAATTGCGCCCGGAGTTCTCTGCCGAGCAGCTTGGCGAGATTGATGCGCTACTTGATTTCGATGCGACTCTTGGAGCCACGCCGCTGGTTTGGTTGTGCCAACAAGCCGCGGCACCGGTTCCCGACATGGTGCGTGAACAAGTGGTCAAGCTCGAACGGCTCCGTCAGCTTGGGATAGCCAAGGGCACGGTGGCAGCTCTGCCAGCGAATCGTGTCCGTCATCTTGCGCGACTGGGACAGCGCCACACGCCGCAGGCGCTGCGCCGGCTCCAACCCGAGCGGCGCTACCAGATCGTGGCGTGCACACTTGCTGATCTCACGACGTCGGTTACCGATGAGGTCCTTGAGCTTGCTAGCAGTGCAGCGAACGTGGTCACGCTACCGGGCGGTCCCCGCTCGCCCGGGATCGAACTCGTCACCGCGCTTAGCCAAGCCGACACTCGACTTGGCAGCGCCCGCCTTAGCTCCTTCGATCTGCTTTCCACATCTACCTGCCCGGCGGAACTGGACCCCTTCCTGCCGTATGAGGCCTCTGCATTTCTGCGAACTGGGATAGTCGACACTCTGGTCGAGGCCTGTTTCCTGAGCGACGACTACGAAGAGGGCCGCACCGCCTCCAAGGCAGGTAGGAGCGGCTATCGCCACTCGAGCACGACAAAGGCCCCCAGACCATTCGGGTCACAAAGAGCTTCGGCTTCGCCGATCGCGCTACGAGCAGCCATTGCTTGCAGGTCGCCTATGTGCGCTCGTTCGGTCCAGGTCTGGCGGGCAGCTTCGACTCGGTCGAGAAGGCCGTGCCGATGCAACCAGTCGGCTTGTGTGGATTTGTGCGTCGCCAGCGGAAGCTGGTCGACTGGCACGTCGTGGGTGATATCGCATGACCCGATGTGCGCCAGCGGATCGTTGCCTCGCTGGTGCCCAGCGTACGTTCGCAGCCAGCCCTCCTGCCCGCGCTCTGCCAGCTCGGCTGTCGTAGCCGCGTAGTCGAACACCAGCACCCGCTCACTCTTTGAGCGAGCTACTGCGACCCACTCGGCTGCCTCGGCCGCAACCGGCACTCGGCTGCCAACTGCTACGTGGGGAGCCAGCGACGTGAGATGATCGAGTGACGGCTCGGGTTCAGCGGTGAACAATGCGAGCTGGTCAAGACGAAGTCCGACCCGAACATCTGCCCAACCACCCTCGACGCGTTCGGCGATGCGAAAGGCCAGGTTGTCCAACAGCTCGTTGGCCAACACGACATGTTGGCGTTGCATCGGGAGTTCTTTCGATGACCGCCAGTTCTCGGCGGGAAGTGTCCGGTGTGTGCCTCGCATGGAGGCGGACCGTTCTACGAGCGTGTAGTTCAGCGCCGCAAAACATGCTGGTGCCGCCCGGTTGATTCCCCGGAACAGCGTGCCCACACCCGCGCCGACTTCGGCCACCAGGAACGGCGCAGGGCGCCCGAGTTCGTTCCATTGTGCGTCGAGCCAGTCGGCAACGATGGCGGCGAACAATGGTCCGACTTCAACGCTCGTGATGAAGTCGCCTCGGCGGCCCCCGGCCTGTCCCTGCCCGGCATAGAAGCCGTATTCGGGGTCGTATAGGGCTCGCTCGACGAACGCGCTGAACAACAGCGGCCCGGCCTCGACGATCTCCGAGACCAGACGTTCGCTCAGGTCAGCCAGCGGCGGTCTCGCGGACGAGTTCTGGAATTGCGTCGCCTACGAGGTCGACGAGCAGATCGGCGTAGATGCCGAAGAACACGGTGAACACCACGGTGAGTCCAATGGTCAATGCAGCAGTCCAGGGGATCGGCTCGGTGCCGGTGACCGCGCCCTCGGCTTCATCGCCGGTGTTGTACATGGTCAACACGATGCGCAGATACAGATACGCGGCAATGACTGCCGAGACCATGGCGATGATGGCGAGCAGGTAGTTTTCCGAGTCGATCGATGCCCCGATCACGAAGAATTTGCCCAGGAAGCCGGTCGTGAAGGGAACGCCGGCTTGGGCCAACAGCAGAACCGTGAATGCAAAGGCCAGGATTGGTTTGCGTGCTGCCAGGCCTTTGTAGTCGGCCAGCGAGTGGGAGGCATCACCCTTGGGCGATGCCACCGAGATCACCGCGAAGCTACCGATGACGATGAAGGTATACGCCGCCAGGTAATACAACGCCGCATTCAGCCCGTCGTCGGTCGCTGTCTCGACGCCGACCAGGATGAATCCGGCATGGCTGATCGACGAATAAGCCAGCATGCGCTTGACGTTGTCTTGCACGACACCGACAACGGCGCCATAGATCATCGACAGGACCGCCAGCGCGAAGATCATCGGTGCCCAGTCGTCGGACAGCGCACCGGCCAATTCTTCGGTGTTGAGCGTGATGCTGAACACTCGCAGCAGGCCGGCGAATCCGGCAACCTTTACCGCCGACGCCATGAACGAAACGGTAGGGCTGGGGGCACCGTCGTAGACATCGGGTGTCCATGCATGGAAGGGCACGGCCGCAATCTTGAACGCCAAGCCAACCAGCAGGAATGCCATGGCGCCGTAGATCAGTCCGGTGTCGCCGTTGGCAACCAGCGTGACCGACCATTCGCTTATCTGGACCAGGTTGGTGCTGCCGGTCGCCCCGTACATCAGGGCAATGCCGTACAGCAGGAAGGCCGACGCAAAGGCACCGAGTACGAAGTACTTGATTCCCGCCTCTTGTGATTCGGCCCGCCGCACATGGCTTGCGGCCAAGATGTACACCGCAATCGACAGGACCTCGAGGCCCAGGAACAGCACGATCAGGTCGTTTGCGCCGGCCATGACCATGCCACCAGCAGCCGACAACATGAGCAGCACGAAGAACTCGGCGGAGTTGATCTCTTCTCGTTCGAGATAGTCGTGCGCAAACAACGCCGTCAACGTGACCGCGGCTGCGATCAAAATGGTCACCAGCATCGAGAATCCGTCGACGCTGTACGCACTGGCGAGCGTGGAGAAGCCCGCGACGGGGTCGCCGCTCACGCGTCCCCACTGGATCGCCGCCGCAACAATGGTGCCGATACCGGCAAGTACCGCCACGATCGACGGGGTGCGGCGGGGCGCAATGTGCGAGGTCAATGACCAGACCGTCAGGAAGAAGATCGGTACACCCGCCATGACGAGCAGGGGCGAGAGGCCCGCCCAATCGACATCGGGGAAGACGAAGTCGTCGGGCGCCGTTTGGATCTGTTGCATCAGGAGGTTCACTTGTCGCCCTCGGCTCCGCTGGCGGCTTCCTTGATCTCGTTGACTTCTCGGACTTGGTCCCAGCCCTCGCCTTGTCGGTCTTCATTGACCGGCTCTTCGAAGCCGTCGACGTTGTCTTCGATGTGTGCAACCAAGGCGTCGACCGATGGCTCCATGCGGTCGATGACGGGCTTGGGGTAGATACCCATGAACACGATGGCCGCAATGAACGGCACCATGATCGCCATCTCGCGCAGGTTCAGGTCTTTGGTGTCGGCGTTCTCTTCGCTGACTGGTCCATGAAACACCCGTTGGTAGGCCCACAGCAGATAGAGCGAGGCGAGAATCACGCCGGTGGTGGCAACGACGGCCCACCATCGATGCGCCACGAACGCACCCAGCAGGATCAAGAATTCACCCACGAACCCATTCAGACCGGGAAGACCGATCGAGCTCAACATGACCAGCGTGAAGACGCCTGCCATGACCGGCGCAACCTTCTGCAGGCCACCGAGCTTGGCGATCTCGCGGGTGTGACGTCGCTCGTAGATCCAGCCGACCAGCAAGAACAAGGCCCCGGTCGAGACACCGTGGTTCACCATCTGGAGCAGACCGCCGGTGATACCTTCGCTGTTCAGCGAGAACGTGCCCAGCACGATGAACCCCAGGTGGGCAATCGACGAATACGCAACCAGCCGTTTGAGATCTTTCTGCATGGTGGCCACGATGGCGCCGTAGACGATGCCGATCACACCCAGAGTCAGGAACACCGGCGCAAAGTACTGCGACGGCTCGGGGAATAGATACAGACCGAAACGCAGGTAGCCGTAGGTGCCGAGCTTGAGCATGACACCGGCCAGGATCACCGAGCCGGCAGTGGGTGCCTCGGTGTGGGCATCGGGCAGCCAGGTGTGCAACGGGAAGATCGGGACCTTCACGGCGAACGCAACGGCGAAGCCCAGGAAGATCCAGCGAGCGGCGGTGGTGCCGATCGCATCGGATGCAGCCAGGACGCGAATGTCGAACGTCGGGCCGGTGTCGGTGCCCCGGGCATGCAACCACACCAGGCTGAGCATCGCCACCAGCATGAACGCCGAGCCGAGCATGGTGTAGATGAAGAACTTCATGGCTGCGTACTGGCGGTTGCCGTGGCCCCAGTTGGCGACCAGGAAGTACATCGGCACCAGCACGATCTCGAAGAACACGAAGAACATGAACACGTCGAGCGCCACGAACACACCCAGGCAGCCGGTCTGCAAGACCAGCAACCAGGCGTAATACGACTTGGGACTGTGCTCGGGAATGACCGCGAAGATCGTGATCGGGAACAGCAGCACGGTCAGCACGATGAGCCATAGCGAGATGCCGTCGACGCCGGCAAGCCAGCTGATACCCAACGACTCGATCCACGACTGATCGCTGGTGAATTGGAACAGATCGCCGGGCGCTGCGGTCTGGGCTGCGCCGTCGAACTCGAAGTTCCACAGCAGATACATGCCGAGCGCCGCCGTCATCACCGTGGTGATGAGCGCAATCGCCCGAGCCGAGTCGCCGCGTGCAGTCGATGGCGTAAGTGCAACTGCGGCTGCCCCCAGGACCGGCAGCACGACCAAGACGGGCAGCAACGGAAAGCCGACGTTTGCGGCAAGAACAGTAGACATCATGCGCCCACGACCAAGAAGTAGATCATTACACCAACTGCACCGATGCCGATGAGGGCGGCATAGCTACGCACGAGTCCGTTTTGTAGTTTTCTCAGGACGCCGCCACCGATCTGGGAGAGTTTGCCCACGCCATTCACGGCGCCGTCGACCACGGTGGCGTCGAACTCGGCCATGGCATCGAAGCTCTTCTCGCCCGGGCCACCCATGAAACTCGTTACGGCGTTGTCGTAGCCCCAACCCTGAGCCAGGATCGGCGGCGACTCGGGCCCGGTGCCACCGCGTTTGTCGAAGTACAGCTTCCAGGCAGCCGCGATACCCATGAGTGCACCGAGCGTGGCAATGATCGCCACGATCCACTTGGTGCCACCGCTTGGCAAATCGTGGAAGATGTTGTCCTTGCCCTCGAAGAAGAACGACGGCTCGAGCCAGTGTTCGAGAAAGTGCAGGTCCTTGGTGAAGGGCAGGTTCAGCCCGCCGGCAACCAGAGCAGCGCCCGCCAGGGCCACCAGCGGAAACGTCATTGTCCACGGTGATTCGTGGGGATGACGCAGTGGCAGCTCTTCGTCGGACTCGATGAATGCCTCGCCGGTGACTTCGTCGCGCCATCGGGGGGCACCGAAGAAGGTCAACGCCACCAGGCGGGTCATGTAGAAAGCGGTGAGTATCGCGGCGATCAGCAGGAGTACGAACAGGACCTTGTTGGCAAAGATGTCGCCGTTCGCATAGATACTGACCAGGATTTCGTCTTTGGACCAGAATCCGGAGAACGGGGGTACGCCGGCGATGGCCAGCCAGCCAACGATGAACGTGCCGGCAGTGATCGGCATGAGTTTGGCCAGGCCGCCGTAGCGCTTCATGTTCTGGTCGTCGTTCATGCCGTGGATGACCGAACCCGAGCCCAGGAACATGAGTGCCTTGAAGAATGCGTGGGTGATCATGTGAAACAGCGCGGCCACATACGCGCCGGTGCCGACGGCCACCACCATGAAGCCGAGCTGGCTGACCGTGGAATAGGCCAGCACCTTCTTGATGTCGTCTTGAGCAATGGCGATGGTGGCCGCGAACAGGGCAGTGAACAGTCCAACCCAGGCAATCAGGCTCGGTGCCCAGTCGTGGGCGGCCGCCAGGATCGGGTTGATCCGCGATAGCAGGTAGACACCCGACGTGACCATGGTGGCGGCGTGAATCAGGGCCGACACCGGCGTGGGGCCGGCCATGGCGTCGGGCAGCCAGAGATAGAGCGGAAATTGCGCCGACTTGCCTGCGGCACCCACGAACAGCAACAGCGCAATGGCGGTGGCGGTGCTCTGTGCGATGGGTGCTCCGGAGAACATCTCGCCGTATTCGATCGAACCGTAGGCGAAGAACGCCAGGAACGTGGCCAGCATGAAACCGAAGTCACCGACGCGGTTGGTGACGAATGCCTTCTTGCCGGCGCTGGCGTTTGCTTCGTCGGTGAACCAGAACGAGATCAGGAAGTAGGAGCAGGCGCCCACACCTTCCCAGCCCAAGAAGGTCAGCAACAAGTTGTCGCCGAGCACCAGCATGAGCATGGCGAAGGCGAACAGGTTGAGGTACACGAAGAACTTGGAGAAGTTGGCGTCGCCGTGCATGTAGCCGATCGAATACAGATGAATGAGCGTGGCTACGCCGGTGATGAACAGGATCATGGTGACCGACAGCGGATCGGCCAACAGGCCGATGTCCACGCTGAAGTCGCCGGCGACGACCCAATCGAACAGTTTGACCTGCACGATTCGTTCGCCGCTTTCGCCGTCGAGCCCGACCATGCCGACGAACACCATGACCGCGGCGGCAAACGAGCCGCCCATGGCAGCAGTGGCTACCCAGCCGGCAACGGGTTCACCCAGGCGGCGGCCGATCAACATCAGGGTGATGAAGCCGAGAAGGGGGAAGAGTGGCACGAGCCACACCAGCTCGACGAGTTGCATGGTTGCAAGGTTCACAGTTGCTGGGTTCACGTCAGCCTCGGAGGACCGACAGGTCGTCGGCAGTTGCTTCGTTGCGGCGTCGCATGATCGCCACGATGATGGCCAGGCCGATCACCACTTCGGCTGCGGCCACGACCAGCACGAAGAACACGGATAGTTCGCCGCCGAGGTCGTTCAGGTCATTGCCGAACGTGACGAATGTGAGGTTGACTGCGTTGAGCATGAGCTCGACACACATGAACATGATGAGCGGGTTACGACGCACCAGCAGGCCGGTTGCACCCAAGGCGAACAGGATCGCCGCCAGTACCAGGTACCAGGTCGAGGTCAACTCCATCAGGTGTCCCCCAACGTTTCCAGCGCGTCGAGTTCGGGTACCGGACCCGCGTTGCGATCAGGGATCGTTGGCAGCGGCGCCAACTCTCCCTTGGGCTTGCGGGCCAGCAATACGGCGCCGACCACGGCGATCGTGAGCAGCAGCGCAGTGACCTCGAACGCAAAGACATAGTCGGTGAACAGCGAGCGGCCGAGCTGGTCGATATTGGGAGCGTCTTCGGTGCCATCGACCTGGTCGTCGCCCAGGGCTTCGGTGGCCGAAGTCGTGGTTCCCGTGATCGAATCGACCTTTTCTGCGGTCACCGACTCTTGCCCGGTGGCTGCGTTGCCGCTGACAGAGAAGATGAAGAACACCGATAACGCCAGGATCGCAATACCGATACCGACTGCGATGAGACGTTGGCCGGCGATGGGCTCGACCGAAAGATTCTCCGCCTTGTCAACGCCCAGCAGCATGATCACGAACAAAAAGAGGACCACGATGGCGCCGGCATAGACGATTACCTGAACTGCGGCGAGGAACTGTGCGTCTTGGTTGACGAACAGCACCGCGACGGCGAACAGCGACAACACCAGCGACAGCGCGGAGTGAACCGGGTGCCTGAACAAGATCAGCCCGAGCGCGCCAATGATTGCCAGTGCACCGGCAATGAGGAATACGACGAGTTCCACTAGTGGTGGCCTCCTGCTGCGTCGGCGGCGGCGGCGATTTCGGCATCGAATTCGATATCGCCGTGGGTATCGGCGAGATCAGCGGTTTGCCCGGCCTCTGGGGCACGAACGCCGTAGCCGAGTTCGCCTGACCATGCGACTTTGCCCACGTATTCGGCGGCGCCACTGGGCGAGGTCGCTCGCATCCAAGCAGAGGTGTGCTCGTCTTCGCCTGGGCGCCAATCTTCCCAGGGAAGATGCTTCGGCTGGCCATCGTCGCCGACGACTAGTTCTTCTTTGGTGTAGATGGCGTCGTAACGGTTCGTGAACGAGAACTCGAACATTTTGGATTCGGTGATGGCCTGGGTCGGGCATGCCTCGACGCAGAGGTCACAGTGAATGCAGCGCAGATAGTTGATCTCATAGACGAAGCCGTAGCGCTCGCCCGGCGACACCGGATCATCGATTGGATTGTCAGCGCCGCGCACGTAGATGCAGTTCGCGGGGCAGACACCGGCGCACAGTTCGCAGCCGATGCACTTTTCCATACCGTCTTCGTAACGATTCAGTACATGGCGACCGTGCATACGCACGGGCTTGGCCCGCTTTTCGTCGTCGAAGCGGCCGCCTTTGTAGTCACCGGTGACGCGTTCGTCGAAGAGCTTGCCAAACGTCATCTTGAAGCCTTCTAGGCCTTCGAACAGTCCCATTACAGATCCCAGCCCATCAGTCGAATCCTTCTCCGGCGAGTTGTTTGCGTTTACCGTTCTGCACGGCAGCGTTCAGAAGCAGTCCCATGAGCATGAGGCCGCCAAACGCTATCGAGGCCACCACGAAGCGGTTCCAACCCTCGATCACACCAATGTCGAGGGCGACCAATGCAACGATCCAGCCGAGTGACAGCGGAATCAGGAGCTTCCAGCCCAAGTCCATCAGCTGGTCATAGCGGAAGCGAGGCAGCGCGGCGCGGAACCAGATGAACGTGAAGCAGAAGGCCACGACCTTGAGCAAGAACCACAGGATGCCCCACGCCCAGCCGATGCTCTCGAGGAAGAAGATCGGGCCGTCAGGGCCGCCGAAGAACAGGGTGACCATCAGCGCGGACCAGGTGATCACATTCATGTATTCACCCAGGAAGAACAGGGCGAATCGGATCGACGAGTACTCGGTATGGAAACCGCCGACGATCTCCTGCTCGGCCTCGACGAGATCGAACGGTGGACGATTGAGCTCTGCGGTGCTGGCGATCAAGAACACGATGAATGGGATGAAGCCGGTGATCCACAGGTTCCAGTTCCAACCGTCGGCTTGACCGGCGACGATGTCATGGGTGGAAAGCGTGCCCGACTTGACCAACACCGCCACCAAAGCCAACCCGAGTGCGGCTTCGTAGGACACCATCTGGGCGGATGCTCGGACCGAGCCGAACAGCGGATACTTCGAGCCCGATGACCAACCGGCGAGCATGATGCCGTAGACCGCAAGCGACGACAGTGCCAGAACAAGCAAGATACCAATCGGCGGGTCGGCGATCTGGAGTTGGGTGGTGTTTCCCCACCAGGTGACCTTGCCGTCGGCGTTGTCGAAGTCCCCGCCGATGGGCACCACGGTGAAAATCAGGAAAGCGGGGACGAGCGTGAGATAGGGCGCCAAGCGGAAAATGATTGGATCGCCGCGGCCTTCGCTGGGCAACAAGTCCTCTTTGAAGAACAGCTTGATTCCATCGGCCAGGGTCTGCAGCAAGCCGAACGGGCCAGCAATGGTGGGCCCCATGCGGTTGGTCATGTCAGCGTGCAACTTGCGTTCGAACCAGATCATCAGCATGACGCTGACCATGAGCATCGCAAAGGCCACGCCGACTTTGAGGGCGACGATCAAGACTTCTTCGAGGCCTACGCCGCCAACGAAGAGCGGGTCTACTGCGAGCGGGAGCGTCATACGGTTTCGATCCTGATATCGGTGACGAGCTCGTTCATGTCGATGAGCGAACGCACGTCCAGGCCTGCATGATTATGGGCCACGGCGACGATGCCCGAAGCGATGCTGTCGTCGACCAGTACCGGACCTTCGACCGATGCTCTCTGTGAGCTCAGACGAACTGTTACGCCGGTGACAACGCCGAGCTTTGCGGCCTCGGCAGTGTTTATTCGAATGGCCCCAGGAGCGCTGAGGTCGGCGATCGAAGGACACATGGTCGTTTGGGTTCCGCCGTCGTACATGGTGCGGTCGATCACCAAGCGGTACGAGTAACTGTCGACGACGGGTGCAGCTGCAGCTTCGCCTCGGTCGGTCCAGGCCGGACCGCCAGAGAGAAGCACTCCATCGATCGCGGCCTCGATGGCCGCCGCATCGGCCGCTGCGTGCAACTCGGAAACCGAGGCAATCTCGTTGGTGATCTCGGTGACCGAAGTGAAACCCATGTCGCCGCCCAGACGCATAGCCAGCTCGGCCGCGATCATCCAGTCGGCTCGGGCGGTTCCCGGAGGGGTGACCTTTTTGTGCACTGGCGAGATGCGACCTTCGAGGTTGGTGTGGCTGCCGTCGACCTCGCCGAACCCCGAGGCAGGAAGCACGATGTCGGCACCGAGCGCAGCCGAAGCGTTGATGAATAGGTCGACAGCAACCACCAAGTCAGCCCGGGCGAGGGCGGATTGGGCGAGCTCGGGATCAGGGAAATCGGTGAGCGGATCGGCCCCCAGCAGAAACAGCACGGCGATCTTGCCGGCGGCCGCATCGGAAAGAATGGCGCGGGTGTTGCGTCCGGCCTTGGCGGGGACCGAACCCCACGTGGCCTGGAGCACTGCCGATGCCGTGGTCGTGCGACCGGGGAGCATTCCGGGTGCCAAGCCGAGGTCGATTGCACCATGGACATTGGCCCGCCGAAGTGTGGGCAAGAAGGCGACCTTGTCGACTTTGGCAAACGTATTGATGGCATCGACGGTCAGCGATTCGTTCTCGGCCAGAGATGTGCGACCGCAGACAACGGCGACCGACTCGGCGCTGGCAAAAGCCGCCGACGCGTCGGCGAGTTCGTCGCCGCCGGAACCGGTCACGAGCGCGGCGGCCACCGAAGCGATCTCGCCGGGCTGTACCCGCACCGAATGGGCGGCGTATTTGGTCAGGCCGGTCTGGTTGGGGGTCAGCTCGATCAGGGTGGCGCCGTCGTGCACCACCGCGTGGCGCAGTCGCAGGTACAGCGTTCCGAGTTCTTCTTTGGGGTCGCCGCTCATCAGCACGATGGTGCCGCCCGGTGCGCAGGCTTCGGCGATCGTGGTGCGTGGCATCGATGCCACGACGTCGGCGGGTAGCCCGTCGCCCAGTTGGGCATCGATGCTGTCGGTGCCGATGACTGCTTTGGCGAAACGGGCCCAGGCGTATTGACCCTCGTTCGTCAATTGAGCGCCACCGATGACGGCGACCGATTCGGGCCCGGCATTGTTGTTGGCGTCTTCGAGCGCTTCGACCACCCGCTGAAGCGCCACGGCCCAGGTGGTGGCAACCAGTTCGTTGCCGGCGTCGTCGACGTTGCCCAGGCCATCGCCTCGCATGAGTGGCGCGGTGAGCCGCTGTTCACTCATGGTGGCTTCGAAGCTGAAGCGATCACGATCGGCCAGCCAACCCCAGTTGGTGGCGTCGGAGTCGACGCCCAGGTAGCGCAGGACCTCGTTGCGAGAGGACTGAATGGTGATGCGGTCGCCCATGGCGTTGGGGTAGGTGGACCCGACCTCGGACAGGTCCCATGGCCGCGCCTTGAATCGGTATGGCTTGGCGGTCAGTGCACCGACCGGGCAGATCTGCACGGTGTTGCCACTGAAGTACGAGGCAAACGGGTCGTCGGGAAAGGTGTTGACCTGCGTTTGATTGCCGCGATCCATGAAATGGATCAATGGATCTCCAGCAACCTCGTCGGCGAAGCGGGTGCAGCGATCACACAAGATGCAGCGTTCGCGGTCGAGGTAGACCGTGTCGCTGATCGGGATGGGCTTTTCGAAATGACGTTTCTCTTCGACGAAGCGGCTCTCGCCGGGGCCGTAGGACATGGTCTGGTCCTGCAGCGGGCACTCGCCACCCTTGTCGCAGACCGGACAGTCGAGCGGGTGGTTGATGAGCAGCAGTTCCAAGACGCCGTCTTGGGCTTTCTTGACCATTTCGGTTTCGGTCTCGACGACCATGCCATCGCTGACAGTGAGCATGCACGACGGCTGCAAGCCCGGGCCGCGACCGGTGTCGACTTCGATCAAGCACATGCGGCACATACCAACAGCCGTCATACGAGGGTGGTAGCAGAACCTGGGCACATAGACGCCGGCGTCCTCGCATGCGTCGATCAGGTTGCGACCCTCGGGGGCGTGGAACAGCTGGCCGTTCAGGGTGAAGGGCACACCGGGTGGTGGTGGCTCTTCGACGACTTCTTCGGCCAGGGTCTCATTGGATTCGGTTGTGTCGGTCATGCGGAACCCACCGGAATCACTCGGCGATCAGAAAGGGTGATGTAGTCCTCGAACTCGCTGCGAAAGCGATCGATCGACGACGCTATCGGCGATACTGCCGATGGGCCAAGAGGGCAGATCGTGGTTTGCTTTGGTGGCCATGCAATACCGGGGCTGATGTTCTCGCTGACTTCGAGCAGCAGCGCCAAATCGCTCGGCCTCCCTTCGCCAGCAATGATGCGACTCAGGATTCGCTCGAGCCAGGTGGTGCCTTCGCGACACGGTGTGCATTTGCCGCAGCTCTCGCGAGCGAAGAAACGCACCAGGTTGTGACACGCCTTGACCATGTCGGTGTCCTCGTCCATGACCACAATGGCGCCCGATCCGAGCATGGACCCCGCCTGGTCGACGGCGACTTTCTCCAGCGGTAGATCGAGGTGTTCTTCGAAAAACCACGGGGCGGACGCGCCGCCTGGAACGAAGCCCTTGAGCTTCTTGCCTGCGCGCACACCGCCGGCGTAGTCGCTGCCCTCGATGATGTCGCGGAACGTGGTGGTTCCGAACTCGACCTCGAATACGCCGGGGTTGTTCACATGCCCGGACACGGCGAATACCCGGGTTCCCTTGGAGTTCTCGGCTCCCATTGCGGCGTACGCCTCGGCGCCATTCTCGACGATCCAAGGAAGGTTGGCCAGCGTCTCGACATTGTTCACGATCGTCGGCTGGCCATACAGACCAACCGCGGCCGGGAAGAACGGGGGCTTGAGCCGCGGCATCCCGCGGTTGCCTTCGAGGCTTTCGATCAGCGCTGTTTCCTCGCCGACGATGTAGGCGCCTGCACCCCAGTGGAGCACGATGTCGACGCTGAAGTCGGTGCCCAGGATGTTCTTGCCTACATAGCCAGCTTTGTAGGCGTCGTTGAGCGCCGCCGCCACCCGTTCCTGGGCATGAGCCATCTCGCCCCGGATATACAGGAAACACTGGGTCAAGCCAACGGCGTAACACGCCAGCAGGCAGCCTTCGATGATTTGGTGAGGGTCGCGCTCGAGCAGCTGGCGATCCTTGTACGTGCCTGGTTCGGATTCGTCGCCGTTGACGACCAGGTAGCGCGGCCACACGCCGGGTGGGCAGAAGCCCCACTTGACGCCGGCGGGGAAGCCAGCGCCGCCGCGACCCAGAACGCTCGCACCTCGGACCTCGTTGTGGACCTCTTCGGGCGTCATGTCGAGCGCTTTGCGCAGTGCGACATAGCCGCCCGTCTCCAGGTATGTCTCGAGCTTGTGCGCTTCAAGGTTGTCGAAGCGGCTGGTGACAATTTTTTCGACCGGCACTACTCTGCACCTTCTTCGACTGCGGGTTTGGGCCACCAGGCTGGTGGGTCATCACTCTCGACCATGGCGTTGCCCGCTGCTTTGTCTTCGGGAATGTGTTGGCGGACCAGGGCCAACGTGCCGTGCTTGGGCACGTTCACCGAACCGTCGCGAATGCCGTTGACCAAGGCATCGAAGCCCTGGTTACTGACCTTGTTCATGTAGCGATAGTTGACTTGCAGGCAAGGCGCTTCGGTACACGCCGCGATGCACTCGACACCTTCGATGCTGATGCCATCGCCGGTCACGGTTCCTTGGCGAACGCCCAGTGACTGTTCGGCATGATGTATCAGGTCGTCGGCGCCCATCAGGTGGCAGGAAATTCCGTGGCAGATGTTGATGCGATAGTCACCAACCGGTTCGAGCTTGAACATCTCGTAGAACGTGCACGTGCCCATGACCTCGGCGGGTGTCAGATCGAGCAACTCGGCCAGGTGCTCCATGGCTTCATTGGATACAAAACCATCTTGCTCTTGGGCCAGGTGCAACAAAGGAATCAGCGCACTCTTGGGCCGCGGATATCGACCGATCAGCTCTGCGGCAATACGAAGGTTGTTGTCGTTCAAGCGAGCCATTATCGGTCGACTTCCCCCAGCACTGGATCAACGGAAGAAATTATGGCGACCACGTCGGCGACGATGGCGTCTTGCATCATGTGGGGCATGGTCTGCAGGTTCACGAAACTGGGGGCACGGATGTGCATGCGATAGGGGTGGGCGCCGCCGTCGCTGACCATGTAGCAACCGAGCTCGCCACGGGGTGATTCGATGCCCACATAGACCTCACCCTCGGGGACCTTGAAGCCCTCGGTGAAGATCTTGAAATGGTGGATCAGCGCTTCCATGGACTCGTCGATACGGGCACGCGGCGGCGGTGTGACCTTCTTGTCCTGCAGGCGGTAGTCGCCGGTCGGCATCTTCTCCATGCACTGCTGCACGATCTTGATGGACTCGCGAGCTTCGTTCAGTCGCACGGCGTATCGGTCGAAACAGTCGCCGTAGGTGCCGACGATGACGTCGAAGTCGACCTCGTCGTAGTTCAGGTAGGGCATGTCGCGGCGGAGGTCCCAGGCATAGCCGGAGCCTCGAAGGATGGGGCCGGTCACGCCCAATGCCAGGCATTCTTCAACATTGATGGCCCCGACGCCCTGAAGGCGTTCACGAAAAATCGGCTGGCCGGTCAACAGGTCGTCGAACTCGTCGATCAGCGGAGGCAGCAGGTCGAGCAGGCCGGCAATGTCGTCGCGCCAACCATCGTGGAGGTCCACTGCTACCCCACCGGGGCGGATGTAGTTGTGGTTCATTCGCAGGCCGGTGATTTTCTCGAGTATTCGCAGTGTTTCTTCGCGCAACCGATTGCCGTAGAGCATCATCGATACTGCACCGACATCCATGCCATTGGTGGCCTGGAACAGCATGTGCGAGGAGATGCGGTTCAGCTCGCACATCATGGTGCGGATCCATTGGGCACGAGGTGGGACCTCTATACCCAACAGTTCTTCTGTCGCCAGCGAGAAAACCAGTTCGTTGAACAACGGCGAGGCATAGTCCATACGGGTGACATTGGTGCCGCCCTGCAGGTACGAGAGTTGCTCGCCGGTCTTTTCCATACCGGTGTGGAGATAGCCGATCACCGGCTTGGAACGCAGGACTTGTTCGCCCTGCATCTCCAACACCAAGCGAAGCACGCCGTGGGTGGACGGATGCACCGGACCCATGTTGACGATCATCGGTTCGTCGTTCATGGGATCGACGTCGAGGGTTTCGACCATGGCGGCATCGGCTTCGCTGATGCGAATCACTGCGCTGTCGTCGCCGCGGCGAAAGACTCGCTCGGCCAATGCTCTGGCGTCACGGTCAGCGGAAGCAGATTGTTCAAGAAGCGTCATTGGCAACCTCAGACGGTTGGAAGAAAGATGATCAGCGGGGCGCGGCTGCGCCCTTGAACTGCACGGGTACCGAGCCGACCCGAAAGTCTTTGCGCAAAGGGTGCCCATCCCAGTCATGTGGCATCAGAATGCGGGTGGGGTCGGGGTGGTTGTCGAAGACGACACCGAACATGTCGAATGCTTCGCGTTCCATGGCTTCGACGCCAGGAAACAGGTCGAACAGTGTGGGCACGACTGGATCTGACTCGGGGACCTGCAGCCGCAGCCGGGCTCGACGCACCGGCGTGTGTGCAATCAGGTTCACCACGATCTCGAATCGTTCGGCGATGACACCTGCCGGCAGTGAGCGACCACCATGTGTCAGATAGTCGACTCCGCACAGGTCGATGACCGACACGTATCCGTCGGCCTTCATGGCCCTGACGGTGTCGACGTACTGATCGATGCTCGGGTGCAGAACGACTTGACCGGCGCCCTCGGAGAGAGGCACGTCGTAGAGGGTGGCGGGTTCGGCTGGTGCAGCAGCCTCGGACGCTCCGGCGTCGGGGTCCTCTTCGCTCTCGGAGCCTTGGCCCATGGGTTCCGGGCTCATCGGCTGAGCACGATTTGGGTATCGGTCTGACCGTCACGCTGTTCGACCACGATGCCGGCACCGGCACCTGTGGCGTCGCGGCGCTTCAGCAGTTCGCCGGTTTCGATCTGCTTGTGGAGTGTCACGATGGCGTGCAGGAGCGTCTCGGGACCAGGCGGGCACCCGGGTGCGTAGACATCGACGGGCACGACTTGGTCGACACCTTGGACCAGGGCGTAGTTGTTGAACATGCCACCGGTGGATGCGCAGACACCCATCGAGATGACCCACTTGGGTTCCATCATCTGGTCATAGATCTGGCGCAGAGCTGGTGCCATCTTCTGGCTGACGCGGCCGGCAACGATCATGACGTCGGACTGGCGAGGCGATGCTCGGAATGTTTCCATACCGAAGCGAGCCAAGTCGTAGTGGGAGCCACCCGTCGCCATCATCTCGATAGCGCAGCATGCCAGGCCAAAGGTTGCCGGCCACAGGCTTCGAGACCGACTCCAGCTGACAAGATCCTCGATCTTGCCCGTCAGGAAGTTGTGCTCGAGACCGCCCATGCCAGATTGTTTGACATCGTCGACTATCCCCATCAGGCGACCTCTCGTTCGATCTCTTCGATGGTCCTGGCATGTTCCTGGCCATGCTCTCGACCCTTGGTGCCGACCCGGCGAATGGTCGAGTTGGCCGTGCGGGTGCTGCTCACCTGGCTGACGGGCCGCGCCACTTGCTTGACTGGTCCCCATTCGAGTGCCCCATTGCTTATCAGGTACACAAAGGACTCGAAGACGGCAAACGAAAAGATGCCGATGGCGACCAGCCCGAACGTGCCGAGAAACTCGAACACCATGGCGTAGGGATACAAGAATATGACTTCGATGTCGAACACGATGAAGATCATGGCAACCAGGAAGAACTTGACGGGAAACCGCACCGGGTTCTGAGTATCGGCACCACTAACGCCACATTCGTAGGGCGCGCTCTTGGGCGGCGTAGACCGGTTCGGTGCCAGTAGTCGCGATGCGATCAGGCTGAGCAGCGCGAAAAGCACACCCAACACGAACAACATGACAACGGGAAGATATTGGCCCAGCATCGTTCGCTTCTCTCCCTACGTTTGGTTGGTCATGGTCAGGAGTCGAGACCCTTTTGACGCAGACCCAGATCTCGCCAGTGCAGCACCAAGCAGGTGAGCAGAAACAAGATGAGCGACACGATGGTGAACAGGCCCGGGATCACGCGCAGGTTGCCCAGGTCGCGAACCATTACCACGGCATAGGTCGGCTCGCTGGGATTGATCTCGGGAACCGGCGGTGGTTTGGCCGGGTCGGCGATCTTCTCGAGCGTCTGTTGTACGTTGACCACGGTGTAATTGGGCGGATTCGTGATCTGCACCGCGGTGCTGACCTTGTGCGAGATCCTGTCCCACAGACCCGAACCGTCGCGCTTGTCCTTGCCGCCTTCTTGGAAGGCGTCGAGCACCAAGAAGTCGCCGTCAGGGAAGAGATCCTCGCGCAGGAAAGCATCGGCGGTCGCAGCGGCCTCGCCGGATTCCGATGTCGACTGCAATGTCCAGCTGGAGAGGCGCAGCAGGCCCGACTCTTCGGCCCATTCTTCGACCGTTGGTGCAAGACCTTCGAGCTGGCTCAGAGAAATCTGATCTATGCGCAACATGGCGTTACTGATGTCTTCGTCGACCTTGGCCTGCAGCGCCGCCCCTTGCAGGAAGCGGGGGTCGTCGGGTCCAAGTGCGTTGTTGCCGTCGATCGCGATGGCTTCGATCTCTGCGATACGAGCGGCGATTTGCGCATCGAACAATTCATCTTGTTGGCTTCGGGTGAGTTGACCCAAGATCTCAGCCGCATCGTCGCCCTCGACGCCGAACAGGTCTGAAGCCAGCGCCTCGAGTCGCCCTTCGGGCGTCTGCGGGTTGATGATGTCTTGGGCGTAGAGGTTTCGCAACTCGCCGGTGTAAACCATAAGTACGTCTATGGCGCGGGGCGTGCACAATGCCCAAATCGGGTCAGAGGCATCGAGCGAGACGTTTCCGACCCCATTGGCGGGAGGGAAATGATCGGTGTCGTTGAAACAGTTGCCATCGGGTAGTTCGTCGACCTCGCCGATGAAGGCCTCTTGCAGGCCTTCGCGCTCGGCGCCGGGAGCATCGATGAAAACGTCTTGTACCTGCCAGCTCGGCAGCGACCCCGCCCAGCCAATGCCGTAGATCCACCAGAAGATGCCCATGACGAACATCCAACCCCAGAAACCGGCCAGCGCAATGAGCGAACCCAACCGCGTGCCCGTGTTCGTTACGAGCAGTAACCAGACGGAGCCGCCCAAGATGGCCATGCCCAGCGCAACGGTGAGCAGACCACGGATTTCTGGGTCCCAGCCGAGTCCGGCGACCAGCTCGGTCATACCGATTAGTTCAGTGCCGATCATGAGTCGAGCGACCTTTCGTAAGCCACAATGGCCTCGATCTGTGACTGTGACAACATGCCGTCTCGGGGAATCGCTTCGCCGTCGTTGGCTTCGAGCGAGATCACGTTCGTGCCGTCACAGTGACCCGTGATGCGGTCGAGTTGAATACGGGGAACGACACCAACGGCATCGCTCTCGGCCCAGCAGCCGCCAAAGCCGGGCATCTGGCCGCCGCCATCGCCCTGGCCGTAGGCACCGTAGGCAACGCCATTTTCACTACCGGTGATGATGAAGTCGACCATCTCTTCGGAGGTCTCGAATTGGTCGCGCACACCAATCAGGCTGGGGCCGAAGCCACCGCCACCGTTCTGAATGGGTTCGATCAACGAGTTGTCGGGGAAGTCGTTGGCGTTCCAGCTGTAGCCGGCGCTGTGACATCGGGCGCACCCGTAGGCACCACCGGCAGCCGGGTTGTTGAACAGCAGCTCACCCAGCAGGATTTCGTCGTCGATCGAGGCGTCCAGGAGTTCGTCGGCGACCATGTCGAGTCGGTCTTCGAGGGACGTCTTGGCCGACGTGAGAACAGCAATGTCTTGCGCGACGCCGTCGGCCGCCTCAGAACCGGATTCCATCTCTGCCAGATCGTCCTCGAGGTCATGGATCTGGTCTTCGAGGCGAAGTTGGTCGGCATAGACATCGGGGTTGTCCTGGCGAGCCTTGAACAGAGCAGCGCCAGGAAGTCCCGATGCGACACCCTGAGCAATCTCTTCAGAGGATTGCTGCTCAGCAGCTAGGTAAGCAATGATTCTGTCGAGCTGTAGGTCTGTGAGCGGGCCACCACCAGGGGCACCCCATGCCGGCATGGGCGAGTTCGAACGGCCATAGTTCAAGATGTACTTGAGTTCGTCGTAGGTGAACCGGTCGAGTACCGCCGCCAAAGACGGCGCCGTCCACTGGACCTGCTCGATGAACACGCCGTTGGTGTCGACCAGGCTGAAGTCGGCGGCGACGCCACCGTCGCCATTGGCCGAACCATGACATTGCGCACAGTTGGCCTCGTACAGATCATGGCCCTGGGCCACGGCCTGGGTGTCGGTGAAGTCGACGAGACCTTCGTGTCGGCCCGGCTCGCCCAACCAGTACAGCGGCAGCGCCAGCGCAATGATCGTGAGCGTGATGAGACCGCCCGTCAGGGAGAGGTCGAGACGTTTGGTTTCCATCTCCTCATCGGACATGGCTTCTTTTCGGTTTGCTGCGAGCTCGATTTCGGCGCCGGTCTCTTTGCGACCTTCGAGCCAGTTGAACAGCCAATACACGGCCATCGCCAGCAGGACGATGCCCGCTATGACGTAGCCGATTTGGCGCTGTGTCGATGCAGCGATCACAGGATTATCCATGGGTTTTGTTCGGTACTTCTCTCTCGATCAATGTTGCGGCGTCACTAGTGCGATGCTTCGCCGATGCAGTTTGGCCCCTCGGCCTCCTGACCAGTGGTATTCGTGCCAATTGCTGGCCCCTGAATGACTTCGGCAGTTTTCACGATCAGCTCGCCATTGGAAGTGACTTCCATGCCAAAGCGATCCATACCGCGGGGTGCGGGACCGCCGCGCTTCTCGCCTACTCGGTTGTACTTCGAACCATGGCACGGGCATTCGAACCATTGCGATGTCGCACAGCTCGGTACTCGACAGCCCAAGTGGGGGCACTTTTGGAACAGCGCAATGACGCCTGCTTCCATACCGGCAAGCTCACTGTCGGAGTACACCGCTCGAGCACGCTCGATGGCGCCGGCGGGATACTCGGTGATCCACGCGCGGCCTTCGGGGCGGTACAGGAAGCCGCCGTTGTCGCGAATTGCCTGAACGATGTCGGTGACCTTTCCCATGTTCAGCGGCGCACCAAAACCGGTGATGAACGGCGGCCACAGGAATGCGAGCAGGCTGCCGCCGAAGCCGGCCAGACCCAGCGTGAAACTACCAATGATCGATCGGTTCAGGAACTGGCGCCGAGCAACACCGGTCTGCTCGGGATCGGGTGCGACCCACTCGGTGAGTTCTGACGACGCCGCCGGAACAACGGCTTGGCCTTCTCGGCGAGCCAGTGCTGCGGAGCGTTCGATCTCCTTGCCGGTCGATGTGGTCACGAGTTCGCCGTCGGCGTTGTCCATGGAGACGGCGGTTTCGGTGATGGTCACCGAGCCGCGGTCACGCGACAAGGTCTCTCGTGACAGCCGTCCGGTGGCCGAATCCGCGTCGCGGTTGCGAAGCGTGGCAACGACGGTGATCGCACCAAGCACCAGAAGTGCGGCAATTACGATCAGGGCGATGGTCATGGCTGGCCTTTCTTGAACAAAGGTTGGGGGGTGTACAGCAAGTAGATCAGCTCCGACTTAAAGCTCGAAGAACAATCCGGCTTCCCAGGGGAAGACGAAGTTGAAGCCAGGTCCTCGGAAGAACGAACCAATCATGGTCAATACCGCCCAGAACATGAGGTGCACCGTCATGATCGAGATGGCGAACTTGCGCTTCTCGGGCTTGTTCGACGGGTTCTTGTCGAGGTAGGGCGCCAAGATCAGCAGAATCAGAGCAAAACCCGGCAGCGTCACGCCGGCGACCATGGGGTGGAACATCGTGAGAAGTTCCTGCAGGCCCAAGAAGTACCACGGCGCTTTCGATGGGTTCGGCGTGGCGTTGAAGTCGGCCAGCTCGAGCAAGGGTGCATTCACGAAGATCGAGAAGATCAGCAGAAATGCAGTGACGGCAAGCGCGGCCACGAATTCGACCACCAGCAGGTGAGGCCACACATGGACCTTGTCGACCGGTGCGGACTTGACGTCCTGAATGGAACCGGACTTGACCACGGTGAGCAGGCGCTGGGTGTGACCGCCGGGACCGGTTGGTGCGTTGGGTGCAGCCGTGGCCACGGCGCCACCTGCGGTCGCTGCTGCGGCGGCCGGAGCGGCGGTTTCGACCGCGGTTCCGGCAGACGCGCTGCGTGCGGCCTTGGCTCGATCCAGCAAGTGCTGGGGAATCTTGGATGCGGCTGCTGCCTGTTCGGGGGTCTGCTCGACGGCATCGCCACCGCCTGCGGCTGTGCCACTCGCGGCGGCGTCGCCCGCCGATGCTGCGGCCCGCTCTTTGGCTTCCTTTGCTCGTTTGAGAAGGTGCTCGGGGATCTCAGTCATGGGTTAGTCCTTTCCCTTAGAGCGGTCCACTGATGCCGCCGTCCTTGCGGACACGCCAGAAGTGGATAGCCATCATGATCACGGTTACGAACGGCAGGAGCAGCACGTGCAGCACATACCAGCGCAGCAGGGTGTCGCTACCGATTTCGACGCCACCCAACAGTACGAATCTGACTTGGTTACCAAAGACCGGCGTGAAGCCCATCATGTTGGTTCCCACGGTCACCGCCCACAGCGCCAACTGGTCCCAGGGCAACAGGTAACCGGTGAAGGACAACAGCAGGGTGAGCGTGAGCAAGATCACGCCGATGACCCAGTTGAACTCACGGGGCGACTTGTACGCACCGTGGTAGAAGACCCGGGCCATGTGCAGGAACACCGAAAGCACCATCAGGTGGGCGCCCCATCGGTGCATATTTCTCACCAGCAGGCCGAAGGTGACCGCCGAACGCAGTGTTTCCATGTCGGCATAGGCCGCAGACGCCGTGGGGCGATAGAAGAACATCAAGAAGATGCCGGTCACAGTGAGCAGGATGAACAGGAAGAAGCTCAGGCCACCCAGGCACAGCGTGTAGCTGACCTTGACGGCATGGCGCTTCACCTTTACCGGGTGCAGGTGGTAGAGCACCGAGTTCATGATCACGTAGCTGCGGTTACGGGGGCTGTCGGTGTAGCCCTTGCGAAAGATCGAGCCGGGGCGGAATATCGAATTCCACGCTTGTGAACTCTGCGTTTTGTCAGCTAGGTCGCTAACGGCTGCTTTGACCTGCTCTGACGATGGCGGTTTAGGTGCCACTCGCTTGGTCTCCTGTCAGTACTGGTGAATCGGGGCGGTGATGATGGTGGGAACTGGGTTGACGAGCCATGCCCATGGTAAGCGGGGCGGAATCAGGCAAGACGCATGCCGTAGCCGTAGCCGTGGGTGCTGGTGCGTTGGTGGGTATCGCCCGCGGCGCCGGCATCGCCGAGTTTGCCCAGGATGATGACGCCGGTGGGACAACGATCCACACACAGCGCACAGCGGGTGCAGACGTCGTCGTCGATCGTGAAGATGACGTGGTCGTTGGGGTCTTCGCCCGGTTGCTCGGTGCCGATGGCGTCGTCGATGGCGTCGGGGGTGACCATGTGGATGCACTTCCACGGGCAGATGTCGACGCAGCCCTCACACGTGATGCACTCGCTCTGGTCGATGTGGATGAACTGCTTGGGCTTGACGGCTTGGGACAACCAGGCGGCGTCGACTTCTTGCAGCACATAGTCGGTTCGAAACTCCGGCAGTGGCGGATTGGCATCGGGTACGGCCACTAGACACCCGCCTTCTCGGTGACCTTGTCGGCGGCTTTGACGATCGGGCGGCCGTAACGGCTCTGCGACTCGAGTTCGGCAGTCTTCACGGTGTCGCCGCGCTTCTGCCACATCACGAACACCGCCACATTGGCGACCAGGCCAACGCCGTACACGGCCACCGCAATCAGGTCTTTGAGCGTGGCATAGCTGAGGTCGAACGGGAGCGCCCACTCGAGGATGCCCTGGCTGGAGTCCCATGGGAGCCGGAAGCCGATGATGAAGGCGTCGGAGCGCCAGTTGAGCTCGGCTTCGGCGAAGGTCAGCCATTGGTGGGGAACGGTGCCATAGATCCAGAAGAGGATGAAGAACACGTAGGTGGCGCCGAGCATAGCTTCGCCCCAGGTGGTCACCTGGTCGGTGGGACGGCGCTTCATGACCCAGAAGACCGGGATCAACGACAGCAGGGCAACGATCCAGGATACGACGAACGCCACGTTCAGATAGGGCGCCTGCAACGTGTCGTTGGTGAGGCCAACCCAGACGGCGATCAGTGCAAACAGGCCGATGGTGGTGCCCAGCAGGACCGCCCAGAACTTGGTTATTGCACCGTCGATGTAGCGTTTCACAGTCCCTCGAAACTCCGTGGATAGCTTGGCCGGTGGTTGAACCGAATGCCGCTCGTGAACATTCTCACAAGCGAAGTGTACAAAGCGCGGACCCACGCGGACGAGTCCACGGAACCTGTCTATCAGTGACACTTCCCACACACCAAGTATTTGGCGGGTTTTGTTGCAGAAATTTGGCAAGAAATTTCGTGTTTGTGCCCCGGAGAGTTGTTGCTTGTTCGCCGTGTCGGTCTACAGTCGGAGTCGGCGCGAAAACGCGCCTTGTTTTGACGTTTCAGATGTCATCAACTTGACGCAGTTGGAGCCACGTTGACCGAAATTCCAGAGCATCTGCTCAAACGTTCTCGAGACGCCAAGAAAGCCCTTGGTCTCGACGTGCCCGCCGAGGGCGGCGCTGCTCCGACCGAGGCGCCCGCCCAATCGGCCAACGCTCCTGCGGTCGCTTCTGCTCCCCGCGCAGGCGCGCCGGTGCCCATTCCCGCCACCGAGCCTCCTCCGCCCGAGCCCCCCAAGTCCGAATGGGTCGCTACTGCCGAGAGTCGCAAGAAGATCCCGTATTGGGTCATGCCGGTGCTGTTGTTTCTGCCGATCTGGTTGATCATGTACGTGGGCACCCTCGAAGACGTGACCCGCGAAGAGGGCGTCCTCTTCGAGGGCGGCGAGGTCTACGCCGAAAATTGTGCAACCTGTCATGGTGGCGCTGGCGGCGGCGGCATCGGCCCTGCATTCACCAATGGCACCATCATCGAGACCTTCTCGCTGCTCGAATCGCAGATTGCCTGGGTGGTTCATGGCACCCAGGGATACGCAGACGCAGGTTTGGACTCCTACGGCGACAACAACACGCCACTGGGCGCAAGCGGGGCCAACATGCCGGCGTTCGGTGCCGATCTCACGGTCGAAGAACTCGTCACTTCGGTGCTCTATGAACGCATCGAACTCGGCGGATACAACGAGGAACTAGAACTCGCCGAGCGGCTCTACGACAAAATCGAATCAGGCGAACTCGAGCTCGGCGAACATTTCGAAGAGGGTCCCGACGGCGATTTCGAGGCCGAGATCGTCGAAATGTTTGCCCAGGTACGCGAAGAGCTGAACACCATCGAAGGCGATCTTGCGTCGGGCGCCGGCGCCGGCTCTGGCTAACACACCGATGCAACTGCAAGGCCGCACTGCCGGGCTGATTCATTCACCGATCGGCGAGGCCTTCGCCTTGCTCGCGGCCCATACGCCGAAGCGGTCACTACTCAACCTGTCTCAAGCTGCGCCGAGTTTTGCGCCGGCGCGGGTCGTGGCGGATCGCGTCGCGGAGATCGCCTATGACGAAGCGGGCGCTCGCTATGTGCCTCAACAGGGGCTGGCAGGGCTACGCGATGCGCTGGCAGCAGAGTTGACGGCGCTGTACCCAGGTCATGTCGATGCGGACCAGGTTCTGATCACCGCCGGGTGCAACCAGGCGTTCTGTGTGATTGCATCGGCCATGACGAACCCGGGCGACAACGTGATCGTGGCCCTCCCCTACTACTTCAACCACGACATGTGGCTCGAAGTCGAAGACGTCGAGCGCCGCTACCTCGCGCCGGGCCTCGATATGGCGCCGACGGTGGCCGATGCCGCCGACGTGATCGACGATCGCACCCGGGGCATCGTGTTGGTCTCGCCCGGCAACCCGAGCGGCGTCACGCTGAGCCCGGAGCTGCTCGGAGACTTCTACGACCTGTGTGCCCATCGAGGAATCAGCCTGATTCTCGACGAGACGTATCGTTCGTATCGAGGCACCGATGAACCGGCGCACGACCTCTATACACGGCCCGGCTGGTCCGATCATCTGGTCACGCTGCACAGTTTCTCGAAGGATCTGGCCATTCCCGGATATCGCGTCGGCGCCGTCGTTGCATCACCCGCTTTGCTGGCCGAGGCAATGAAGCTCGTCGACTGCGTTGCGATCTGTGCGCCCCGCATCGGCCAAGAGGCCGCTCTTGCCGGGCTGGCGCACGCCGCTGACTGGCGAGCCGAGCAAGCGGCTCGCATCGGGGAGCGACACCATCAATTCCTCTCGGCGATGGCCACGTCTCCCGGCGGCCACGAGTTGGTCAGCAGCGGCGCCTACTTCGGCTGGGTGCGCCATCCACACCAGGGGCGTGATTCGCTCCAGGTCGTGGCCGATCTGCTGGCCCACAAGGACATTTTGGTCATTCCCGGCACGGCTTTCACTCCTGATGATCAGGGAATGCTGCGTATGAGCTTTGCCAACCTGAGCGCTCCGGAAATCGGAGAATTGGCTCGCCGCTTGTCTGAGTGAACTTGTATTAGCCAGCCATGGGTGGGCGGCGTTTCGCCTCTTGGGCAGCACGCACGATCGCCTTGCGGTGCGGAAACATCGGCGCATAGCCGGCAGCGGCGCGTTCTTCGTCGTTCTCGCCGCCCCACATGCCATGTTCTCGCCCGGCACGACCCGCGAGCTTGCACATCTCTTTGGCACTGCACTGATTGCAGTACGACCGGGCAGTGGCTTCGCGCTTTTCACGACGCACCCGACGTTCGCCTGGCGGCGAAAAAAACAGCTGTGTCCGGCCACTGCAGGGAAAGGAGCGCTCGGTGCTGTACAGACCGGCAAGCACATCGCCGGATTCCGCCGCCACCGTCAAGGCGGCCGCCCCTGCTGCCGAGCGTGCCTGCCCTTCGTGGCGACCCAGCTCGCAGGGAAGTGCATCGGAGTATGACGTGTCAGCGGTGTCGAACATGGTCCTTATGGTCCTTGAAGAGCAATCCCGCGAGATCACGGGGCCACCCGGATTAGTAGGGGGGACGGGAGAGGCGTTCAGCACGCATCTCCACGCTTTTAGCTTTGACAAGGGCTCGGCACCTCAAACACTTTTCTCCGGAATTTCGCATTGACCAATGATGGGCGGCAATGATGGTGGTCGTGTGTCCGCCGAGCCCAGAGTCAATTGCGCCTGAGCCGACCGAGCTGTCACCGCTGCTCCTCGCTGCGCTCGAGCAGACCCGGTCATCGGCGTGTATCACGACGGCAGATCTCGACGCGCCGGGGCCGGTGATCGTCTACGTGAATCCGGCCTATTGCATAATGACGGGGCGACGGCGCGAAGAGGTTCTCGGCAGCTCTCCTCGGCTGATGCAGGGACCGCTGACAGACCGCAATGTGCTCGACCGCCTCCGTCGCCAGCTCGGTGATGGCCAGCGTTTCGAGGGCGAGACCGTGAACTACCGGGCCGACGGCACGCCGTTTCTCATCAGCTGGAGCATCGACCCGGTGCGCGACGTAGGTGGCTCTGTGACTCACTTCGTGGCGACACAAGAAGACGTGACCGACCAGGTGCGCGCGCAGAATCTGTTGCAGGCCACCCAGGCGCTCGACCAGACCCTGACCCGCGTCATGAATTCCGCGGTCGATAGAGAAACGGCGCGCAGAACGCTGGTCGACGCCATCGTGAGCGGCGCCCGCCAGATCGCGGGAGTCGGCGCGATTCGGGCCGTGCTTTTCGACGACGATGATGCCACCTCGGTGTTGTCCAGAGCAGACGAAGGTTCGCTCGACGGTGCAGCGACCGACGTGCAGATCGTGTTTGGCCAAGCAATGTCGCGCAGCCGAGGCAAGCTCAGCGTTGCGGAGCTGTCTGCCAGCGAGCGTGCTTTCGTGGATGTCGACGGTCTCGAGCGGTATGGCGAACGAGCGGCACTCGTGGTCGGTTCCCTGTTCGAATATCAGCGTCAGCAACACGCTGCGATTCGACTGCAACGAAGCCTGCTGCCGAGCCGCACCGTCGACGTTGCTGGCTTCGAGATAGTGGGCGAGTACCTGCCCGGCGCGGCCGGCCTCGAGATCGGTGGCGATTGGTACGACACGCTGGTGGTCGACGACTGTCTTTTTGTGTCTGTGGGTGACGTCAGCGGTAGCGGCATCGATGCTGCGGCGCTCATGGGTCGATTGAGCTTGCTCGGCGCCCACGAACTCAAGAGAGGCAGTGACGTTGCCGAACTGTTCTCGGTTCTCGACGAGGTGTGTCGAGAGGTCTCACAGTTGGCGACCATGCAGCTCGCCCGGATCAACACGTCGACGGGCTGTGTCGATCTCTGGTCAGCTGGGCACTTGCCACCAATCAGGTTCAGCGACGCCTCCCCCGAACTGCAGCACGTCGACGTTGCTCCACCGCTCGGATTTCTCGGCGACATCGTGGTGCCACACACGTCGCTTCACCTCGAACCCGGCAGCGGTCTCTTCTTGTACACCGATGGCCTCGTCGAGCGTCGAACCGAGATGATCACCACCGGACTCGAGCGGTTGCGGGCCGCGCTGGCAGGCTCGACCCATCTGAGCTCGATGGTGCAACGCGCGCTGGACGCCGCGGGAAATCAGGCCACCGACGACGTCGCCATCATCGCGGTCGCCAGGCGCTAGGTTCGGGTCATGGCTGCAGAACTCACGATCACCGAAGGCGAGAACAACTCGGTTGTGCTCGCAGGTGAGATCGATACTCATACGTCGCCTTTGCTCGAAGATCGTCTTCTTGCCCTCGCAGACTCCAGCTCGGTGACCCTCGACCTGACAGCAGTCACCTTCATTTCGTCGGCGGGGCTGACAGCCATGTTGGCGACGCGCAGTCGACTGCAGGCCGCGGGCGGGTCGCTCAGCGTGCAAAATCCCACGCCCGCAGTCGAGCGCATGTTTACGTTGTCGGGCCTGAGTGACCTGCTAGCAGGCTGAGTCGCCCAGTATCGCGATATCGCAGCTCACATGGGTATGAGTGTCATCGCCCATGACCACGATCGCCGAACACAACGCCCGCACGATCCGAAGGCCCCGCCCGCGCGTGCCTTCGAGCAACTCGCCCCACTCCTCGACCGCAGGAACCATATGGGCGGGGCTCTGGTTGGAGATGTCGATCGCAACCCGGTCTCCGGGGAGCTCAACGGCGATGCGAATCCACGGGGAGCTGGTGTGATCGACCACATTCGCCGCCAGTTCGGAAAGGACCAACTCGACATCACCCACGGTCAGTTCCGATGCTGCGTTTCGGTTGCGCAACCACCGACCGACCCGAAGTCGAAGATCGCTCAGATGAGCATGCGTCGCGGGAATTTCTTCGACCAGGCTCATCGTGCGGGGCTGCATGCAGTGGAGTATTGACCACTTCGTGCCGATCCAAACCGCATAGTCTCGGTTTTCTCATCTTTCCTTGGAGCCCGTTGTGACCTCGAGTCGGTTTCACCTCACGTTGCCTGCCCAGACGACGTATCTGCAACTCGTGCGACTCACGGCCGCCACCATTGCGAGCGACGTCTTGTCTGTCGAGGAGGTCGAAGACGTCAAAGTCGCCATCGAGGAGCTGAGCGCAGCGGCGATGAGGCCGGACTCGGGCGAATCAGACCTGCATCTCGAGTTCGTCGTCTCCAACGACGCACTGGCCGTGAATGGCCAGCGCGAGTTGGCGCCCGACGAAGAGTTGATCACCCACGAGTTCCTGTCGACGATCCTCGACGCAGTCTGCGACGAACACCAACTCAGCACCGACCGAGGCGTTGGCACCTTTCGATTCGTGAAGCACGCTCGTGGCCGATGACGACATAGATCCCCGGTTTCGCGAATTTGCTCTCACCGGTGATCAAGATCTACGCAACGAACTCATTGTCGACAACCAAGGCCTGGCCCGCGCCTTCGCCAGTAGATATCACCATCGTGGCGTCACCCCTGAGGATCTCAACCAGATTGCACTCGAAGCTCTGGTCCGCGCCGTAGATCGATTCGATCCCGCCCGAGGTCTCAAGTTCTCCACCTATGCGGCCCGAACAATCGAAGGCAGCTTGCGACAGTATTTCCGTGACCGCACCTGGGACACCAACGTCTCACGCACACATCGTCAATTGATTCCTGCGATACGAGGGGCGACGGAAGTGCTGACACAACGGCTCGCCCGCAGCCCAACGCCTTCCGAGATTGCATCACAACTCGGCGTCGAACTCACCGACGTGACCTTGGCGCTCGACGCGGCGTCGGGTTACAACGCCGGCCCCTTGGTGCCCGGCCAGGAACCCAGCTCGATCAGCGATGCAGGCTTCGATGCCGTCGACGCACGAGCGACGGTGCCGGTACTGCTCGACGTGCTTTCCGATGTCGAGCGACAGGCAGTGGAATTGCGGTTCTATGACGGGCTGACCCAAGACGAGATCGCCAATCGGCTCGGCGTCAGCCAGATGCAGGTCTCGCGTCTGCTGCGGCGTGCGCTCGAACGGGTGCGCCTCAACGCCGAACAGGGGTAGTCCGCTATTCGACGCCGGAGAGCCGAATAGCTGCTGATGAACTCGCGCCTCGCGAGCTAGGCCACGAAGCCGGCGCGTGGTTGGGCAGGCGGTACAGACCAGTCCGAGGGCATGGCCGAGAAATCGAAGAAGGGTGCTTCGTCGCCATCGGCCACAGCATCTTCGATCTGATCGTAGAAACCCTTGCCGGTTTCCTCGGCAAACGTGATGGCGACTTCTGCCTCGCTGTCGCCTGCCTGGGGACGCTGACAGTATTCGGGGAAGCTGGCCTCGGCGGCATCGCCTTCTTCGTAGCCGCGAGCGAACATCTGCTTCAGGACACCGAATCCGTCGTTGCGCACCAGAACTTCGCCCCGGGGAGTGCCACCATTGGCCTGCAGATGGGCAACGAACTTGTCGAGGTCGTGCGTGTCATAGGCCACGTGTTGACACGAGTGGTCACCGTGGCGCTCGACGAACTTGGTGACCTGGGACTTCTTGGCCCGGTCGATGCCCTCGATGAGCGCTATGCCGAACTCGCCGAAGTCGATGCACCAGATCTTCATGGATGAGTCCGGATCATCGGGGCGAACATCATCGATGCGGTTGATCAGCGTTCCGCCCTCGACCTCGATGTGAAACCACGCCCATTGTTCTATGCGCCCTTGATCGCATGCATAGGTGATGTGGTCGACCTTCTTGAGATGAGACATGTTGGCTTGCTTTTCCTTTTCCGTCATGAGTTATGGGCGATGAGATGGGTGAAGTAGCCACCGACGACTTCGGCGACATGGTCTAGCGAGTCGGCGCCGAACAGCACTGGCTGGTAGCGACTGATGTCGTAAGGCGTGGCCAGCATGGTGGCGATGTCGAGCGGCTCGATGCGGGCATGTTCGGCGAACCAGCCCAGTTCGCCGGGCGAGCTGAGCAGGCCCGCGCCATAGGCCTTGGGTCCGGCCGATGTACGAAGCACGCCGAACTCGACCGAGTACCAGAACACGGCGGCGATCTCCGACAGCAGATCCGGGGCGGCGACCGACGCTCGCCCGGCAAGAACGTGCAACTCGGCGATATGTGGATGTGCCAGCACGTTGGCATGACCGCCGATTTCGTGGAGCACATCTGGCTCGGGGGTGTACTCGGCGTTGCCCGACCAACGGATGAACTGCGTTGAAGGGAAGATGCGTCGAGCGAGGGCACCGAAGAAATCAGCACCGCTGACGGTTCCGGGGACTGACGCGTAACAAAACCCGGTAAGTCGTTCGAGGCGTTCTGTCACCAGCGACAGCTGTGGTATTTCATGAAGTGGCAGATCCAGCGCCTCGGCGGCCGAACGAATCGGTGTCGCGGCATAACGCTCCCATACGGAGGTGAGCATGGACTGGGCATCGGCCCAGATCTGATGCTCCTCCGCGGTGTAGTCGATGGACATCGGCAGTCCCTCGACACCGGTGGCCATTGCCGCGATTGCGCGCTGGCGACCAACATATGACTCGGGAGCATCTGGCAGGCTCTGCATACGGACCAACACGCCTCCATTATGAAGGAAGACGCTTGATCAGATCGATAAACAACAAGGATCGAGATGATCAATCACTGGAGGCACCACTTGGGATACTTTCGTCCATATGACCATCCTGGATGACATCGACCGCAAGATGATCGACATCTTGCGCCAAGACGGGCGGCGCACGGCGCCGCAGCTGGCCACCGATATCGGCATCGGTCGAGCCACCGCCTACAACCGGCTGGATCGCCTGATCGACCACGGCATCATCACCGGTTTCAGCGCGCAGGTCGACCACCAGGCCACCGGCCAACCCGTGGCCGCCATGGTATTGCTCAACGTCGAGCAAGGCCGCTGGCGGGATCTTCACGAGCAGCTCACCCAGCTGCCAGGAGTCGACTGGCTCGGCGTGACCGCTGGCCAATACGACTACGCCATAATCGTGCGAGCGGAATCGCTCGACAATCTCCGAGACGTCACGCTGCGAGAAATACAGCAAACCGAAGGAGTACGCGCCGCCCAGACCATCGTCTTACTGGACGAGGTAGACAAGAGAGCCGACCCCATCTGGAGCAAGCATCTGGAGATAACTTGAAACCATGTCCGACGAACGTTGGCCTACGCGGAGCGAAGCGAAGTAGCTACCTCGGCGGCGGCGGCGATGGTTTGGGCGATGAGTTCGTCGGTGTGCACGGTTGACACGAAGATTGCTTCGTAGGGGCCGGGTGCCAGGGCGATACCTCGGTCGAGCATGCCATGGAAGAACTTCTTGTAGATGCCGTTGTCGGCCGCAGCTTGGGCTTGGTCGAAATTCGTGGGCGCGGTGTCGGTGAAGAAGATGCCCATCAACGAGGCGACTCGGGGCACGATGACCGGGATGCCAGCGTCGCCGAACACGGTCTCGAGTCCGGTGGCCAGGCGGGTAGCGGTGGCTTCGAGCTTGGCATAGGCGTCGTCGGTCAGTTGGTCGAGCATCGCCAGGCCCGCCGCGGTCGCCAGTGGATTCCCCGACAGGGTGCCTCCCTGATAGACGCCACCGAGGGGCGCAATGCTGGCCATGACTTCTCGGGAGCCGCCGTAGGCGCCAACGGGCAGGCCGCCGCCGATGACCTTGCCGAAGCACCACACATCGGGTTGCACGTCGAACCATTCGCTGGCCCCGCCGCGGCCCAAGCGGAAACCGGTGATCACTTCGTCGAACAGCAACATGGCGCCGACTTCGTCGCAGGCGGCGCGCAACGCAGCCAGAAAGCCCGGGGCGGGGGGCACGACACCCATGTTCGCCGCGACCGGTTCGACGGCCACTACGGCGATGCTCTCGTCGAGCTCGGGGACCTCGTTGTACGGGGCGACGATCGTGTCGGCGACTGCGCCGTCGGGCACGCCGTCGCAGCCGCTCAAGCCCTGGTTGGCCACGCCGCTGCCTCCTGCGGCCAGCAGGTTGTCGCTATGGCCGTGGTAGTTGCCGGCGAACTTTACGATCTTGTCGCGGCCGGTGGCACCACGAGCCAGGCGAATAGCGGACATGGCCGCTTCGGTGCCGCTGGACACCAGACGCAGCATTTCGAGCCCGTGCACCCGGCTACACATTTCCTCGGCCATGAGCACTTCGCGTTCGGTCGGTGCTCCATAACTTGTGCCGTTGCCAGCGGCGACCGATACGGCGTCCACGATGGTGGGGTTGGCATGGCCCAGGATGCAGGGGCCGTAGCTCAGCACGTAGTCGATGTAACGCTGGCCCTGTACGTCCCAGACGTAGGGGCCTTCGGCCTTGTCCACGAAGTACGGGGTTCCCCCGACGGATCGAAAGGAACGCACCGGCGAGTTGACCCCGCCGGGCATCACCAGCTTGGCTCGCTCGAACAGGTCGACATTCGTGGAATCAGGCACGGGTCGAGTCTAATTGCGACAGCTCGATGTGCGGAAGCTCCGTGTAGTGCAGGTCGGGGTGCGCCGGGTCAGCGTGCCGAAGCCCAGGCGAGCACTGCGTCGAGCAGACCGTCGATCGTGTGGGGGTTGGCCTCGATGTCGACGTGGACGCCGAGCTCGCGGGCGGTGGACGACGTGACCGGACCGATGCTGGCCACCACGGGTGGCAGCACGTCGACACCCACCAGACGTGCGAATCGCTCGACGGTCGAGGACGACGTGAACGTGATGAGGTCACCGCTCTTCGCAGCCTGGCGGTCTGCAGTCGTGACCTGGGCGTCGATCGTGCGGTAGGCAACAACCCGATCGACCTGCCACCCGGTCTCGGCAAAACCTCTTTCGAGTACATCGCGAGCCACCTCGGCCTGCACCAATAGCAACCGATCCGACCCGGCCAGGGGTGCAGCCACTGCTTCGACCAGACCTTCGGCTATCGCTCGGTCAGGGACGATGTTGACAGTCAACGGGGTGCCAGCGAGCTTGGCGGCGGTGCTGGGGCCCACACAGGCAACAACAGGCAATGTGGCCGGGTCGAGTTGCTCGGAGTCGATCAGCGTCGCCACGGCCGTAGCGAGCGCCTTGGCGCCATTGGGCGACGCCACGGCCAGCTGGTCGTAGTCGCCGGACCGAAGCGCCGCATCGAGCGCCACTCCCCCGTCGATCGGCGGCACGATCTCGATGGTGGCAACACCCACAGCGGTGGCGCCGAGCGCAGCCAGCTTGTCGGTCAGGACCGATGCCTGGGCTTTGGCGCGAGTCACCACGACGGTGAGCCCGTCGAGCGGCTTCATTCGAGAAGCGACCGAAGTTCACCAGCCAACGAAGTCCCCAGTGCTGGGCCGTTGGGGCCGGTCACCGTGATCTGGTGGCTGGTCGAGAGATCTTCCGACGCCAGGAAGCCAGTGATCGAGAAGCCGCCGGCGACAGTTGTGGCGCAGGCACCAGCGGGCAAGGTGCAGTCGCCGCCCAGTTCGAGCAGGAATGCCCGCTCGCTCTCGAATAGTGCCTTGCTTTCGGCGTGGGTGATTGCCGCCAACGCATCTATGGCTCCAGCATGATCAGCCCGACACTCGATGGCCAACGTTCCCTGGCCGACCTGGGGCACCATCTGCTCGGTGCTCATCACGTCGACCTCGTCGGGATGCAGATCGAGGCGGTCGAGCGCAGCCGCGGCCATCACGATGGCATCAAAGTCACCGAGCCGATCGAGCCGGGTGGCGATATTGCCCCGTAGTTCGTCGAACTGCAGGTCGGGGCGAAGCGCCGCCAGCTGGGCCCGCCGCCGCACCGAGCCCGTCCCGATGCGAGCTGCTTCGGGAAGATCGTGAAACCGGCAGCCGATAAGCACGTCGCGAGGATCGGCGCGCTCGGGAACCGCACCCAGACAGAGCGCGTCGGGCGAGATCGCGGGCATGTCCTTGGCCGAATGCACCGCCAGGTCAGCGCGGCCGTCGAGGACCGCAGCCTGGATTTCCTTGACGAAGATTCCCTTGCCCCCGATCTCGTGCAGGGGCGTGGTCTGGTCTCGATCTCCCGATGTCGACACGATCACCACATCGACGTTTTCGCACACGCCCGCTTCGAGCAGTGCATCGCGCACGAAGTGCGCTTGCCAGAGCGCGAGTTCACTGCCGCGGGTCGCGATACGCACGGGCTGGACTACTGGAGGTCGAAGAGTTCGCGAAGTGCAGCTGCCAACCGCTCGCCCCGCAGGCTGTTGGCCGAGTCCTTGAGCCGCATGGTGGGCTCGTGGAGCACCTTGTTGAGCACGGCGCGCGTTGCTTCGTCGACCGCAGCGATCTGCTCGGGTGTGAGCTCGCTCAGCTTGGTGGTCTGACGAGCCATTTCGTCGGCACGCAGGGTTTCGACGTGGGAACGGAAGCTGGTGATCAGTGGCGCAACTGCTTGCTTTCCGACTTCGGTCAGGTGACGAACCATCTCGTCGGCGATGATCTGATTGGCGTGATCGACTTCGCCCGCTCGGCTCTCGAGCCCTTGGGCAACAAATGCGCCGATGGCATCGAGATCGCAGAGCTCGATGCCTGGCAGATCACCAACACCGGCATCGACATCGCGAGGCATGGCAACATCGATAATGAGAAGATCGTTCGAGCGTTGCCTTGCCAGCGGGGCGACCATTTCGACGTCGACCACCATGCCCGGCGAAGCGGTCGACGTGAACGCCACGTCGCAGTCGGCCAGCGCCTGATCCAGTTCTTGGAAGGGGCGCACCCGGGCCCCGATCTGGTCGGCGATATCGGTCGCTGTTGCTTCGGAGCGACTCATGACCGTGATCGATGCGGTGCCACGTGCGGCCAAGGTCTTGGCCATACCACTGCCCATCTCGCCTGCACCAACGAGCAGCACGTGCTGACCTGCGAGCGTGCCGCGACGTTCTTCGGCCATGACGATCGCAGCTTGAGAGACCGATGCAATACTGCGAGAGATCGATGTTTCGGTGCGAACTCGTTTGCCGACAGCAACCGCCGCTCGAAAGATCGAGTTGAGTGACATGCCGACACAGTCCTGCTGCTGGGCAGACTGCCATGCTCGCTTGATCTGGCCCAGAATCTCGTGTTCGCCCAGAACGGCCGAGTCGACGCCCGCACTCACCCGGAAGAGATGCTCGATCGCCTGATCGTCGTAGAACGTGTAGAGGTGATCGTTCAGCGTCTCGGGCGACACGAATGAGATCTGAGCCAAGAAGTCGCGCACGTCCTGGAAGGCCCCGTGAAATCGCTCGGCGAGAATGTATACCTCGGTCCGGTTACAGGTGCTGAGCACTACCCCTTCGGAGACGTAGGGACGCAGGGAAAGGTCGTGCAGGGCCTTTTCGAGATCATCGGGCGCGACGGTGACCTGCTCGAGCACATCGAGCGGCGCCGTGGCGTGATTCAAACCAATGACTACGAATGACATGAGAGAACTTCACAGGGGGGATGGACGGGCACGATGAGAGTACTTCTATTGTGAACCCGATTCGACAGAAACGTCATCCCGAAAGCCTGAGGTTTATGTCACGTTCAGAATCGGAACGTGGTTGGTAGTAGCTCAGTATCTGCAATTCGAGCGCCAGGTCGACCTGTCGCAATGCCACGCCTTCGCCTACCTGCACGACCGTGGGGGCGAAGTTGAGCACCGATGTGATGCCGGCGGCGATGACATCGTTGGTCACCTGCTGGGCGGCTTCGGCCGGAGTGGCGACGATCGCCGTGCGCGCATTTTGGGCCGCCACGATGTGCTCGAGTTCATCGAAGTGCGATACGACCATGTCGCCGATGGTCATACCGACGATGTCGGGCTGCACGTCGAAGAGCGCCACGATGGGAAAGCCGCGGTCGCCGAAGCCACCATGCTTCGCCAACGCCTGACCGAGGTTGCCCAATCCAACCACGATCACCGGCGACTGTTCGTCGAGGCCGAGCTCACGTTGAATCTCTTGCATCAGGTTGGGCACTTCGTAGCCAACACCCCGGGTGCCGTAACTACCGAGATGGGAAAGGTCTTTACGCAACTTGGCAGCATTCACGCCCGCCAGTTCGGCCAGTCGAGACGAGGACACTGTGGACACACCACCCGCGCGCAGCTCTTCCAAGCATCGCAAATACAGCGGCAACCGGGCCACCGATGCTGCGGGAACCTGCAACCCGTCCTCTGACATCCCACTCAGGCTAGAAGCTTGTGCCCGCCTTCACAAGCCAGGAGCCGGGTGGCCCGTGCGTGTCAACCCCGACGGTTTCCCACGAACACGAGCGCCGATATCAGCCAGGGGGCTCCTGACCATGCCGGCATCGACGCCCGGTGGACGGCGAGGATCTCGCGCTAGCGCCCAGCTGTTCCGTGAGCGTCGACTGCGGGATCCTCGCGCAGCATGCGCCGCTGTACCTTGCCGGTGATCCCTCGTGGCAGCTCGTCGACGACTTCGAATCTCGCCGGCACCTTATACCCAGCCAACCTCGTGCGGCAGTGGGCCTCGAGCACATCGGCATCGGCGTCCATACCCCGTGACGCCACCACATAAGCAACGACCACCTCGCCGTACTCCGGGTCGGGTGCCCCCACGACTGCGGCCGCCTCGACGGTGTGATGTTCCACGAGCCGGTCTTCGACCTCGCCGGGATGCACATTGAATCCGGACACGATGATCTGGTCCTTGTTACGCCCCACGATGAACAAGAAGCCATTTTCGTCGACGACGGCCAGGTCACCGGTGTGGAGCCAACCATTGGTGTCGACCACGGCAGCAGTTGCCTTCTCGTCGCCCAGATAGCCCGAGAAGATGTTCGGGCCCTGCGCCCAGATCTCACCGACATCGCCCACCAGCACATCGTCGCCCTGCTCGTCGACCAGGCGCATTTTGACACCCGGTAGAGGGCGCCCGACAGATGTCGATGGCGCCTCGGTGCCAACGGCGGAAGCCAGGCCCGGCGACGCCTCGGTCAGACCGTAACCCTGACGCAGCCTGATCCCGAAGCGCTCGAGCATGGTGGTAGCGACCGCACCGCTGAGAGGAGCGGCGCCGCTCAGTGTCATGGTCACCGATGCGAGCATGGCGGGGGCAACATCGCTGTGGGCGAGCCGGTACCAGAAGACCGGTGGTGCAACCAGGAAAGTGACCTGGTGTTCTTGCACCGCCTCGGCAATCGAGTCGACATCGACCTTGGTCGTGAGTACCACGGTTGCACCGATCGAGACGGCGACTCCAACCACGCTGACGATACCGAGTACATGAGTGAGCGGCATCACACCCAGAACCACATGGTTGCTGTCTGCGAGCTCGGTAGCGCTGTTCATGGTCTGCTCGATACTGGCGGCCACGTTGGCATGACTCAGCACTGCTATTCGCGGGCTGCCGGCGGTGCCGCTGGTGAACATGAGCAGCGCCGGATGGTCGGGGGCGAGGCCGACCGGGTCGATCTGAGGTGCTTCGCTGTCCTCAAAGAGTGTGCTGGCTGCAACCTGTTCCACGCCGAGCCCGTTGACAAGTAACTGCGATGCCTGGTCGGTGGTCACGATCATGACCGGACGCGCCAGTTGCACTGCCCGATCGACTTCGCCTCTGGGAAACCTTGGGTGCAGCGGCACCACCGGCAGACCTGCACTGATCGCCGCCAGCAGCGTCTCGATGAACACCAACGAATTCTCGCCCATCACCACGATGTTGGAGCCCGGTTTCGCCATTGCCGACAGGGCGGTGCGAGCCGTGGCGACCCGGGATCTGACCTCGCCATAGGTATGAGATTCCCCATCACACATGAACGCGATCGCTTCGGGCTCGTGCTGAGAGAACAACTGAACAACGTTCACCCGGGCATCGTAGGGCAGCGCCCACCGCCCGAGCACTGTCGAACGCAACGACCACAGATCCAGCCCATTTGAGTGAGCGCGTTCGCCTTCCGTCGCGCGTTCTGGGCAGCGATACCCAGCCCGCCGATGGGGCGGGGTACGCCGCAATCGCGAGTTGTGGGCCCCGCTGCCCAGGCCCATGTCGAGCGGCCCAGAGCGGATCTACCCAAATCGATGAACCCCGCCTACGGCCGGGTCGTTCGGGACCGAACTGAATCGAGCACATACTCACTCTGATTGGTTTCGCTCCCATGCGTATGCATCCGCTTCGCACGCTCATCATCCTGGTAACACTGCTGCTCGCCGCCAGCACATTGCTCCCCACCCCGGTCGCATCGGCACAGAATGCCACCCGTGATTTCGGCGCCGAGTCCGGCTTTCTTGCCTCGGTCAACGGCCAACGAGCAGCAGCGGGCCTGGCACCATTGGCCATGAGCGGATCGATGTCGGCCGCCGCAGACGGGTGGACCGCCAGCATGGTGAACGGATCGTTCCTGGCCCACGCCAGCGACATCGTGAGTGGCACACCCGGCGGCTGGACCAAGGTCGGCGAGAACGTCGGACGCGGCCAGAGCGTGGCATCGTTGACAAGCGCCTTCATGGCCAGTGCAGGTCACCGAGCGAACATCATGGACGCCTCGTACACCCACATCGGCATTGCGGTCTACAACCATCCGACCGATGGCCGTATGTACACGACCCATCGCTTCGCGGCGCTGCCCGGCGCCGCCGCTCCTGCCCCGGTCGCGCCGACCCCGGTACCAACAGCAATCCCGGTACCACCAACGCCAGTACCACCGACCCCCGTACCACCAACGCCTGTACCACCAACGCCAGTACCACCAACGCCGGTTCCACCAACGCCAGTACCACCAACGCCGGTACCACCAACGCCCGCACCACCAACTCCTGTACCGCCGACGCCGGTTCCGGCTACTCCGATTCCGACGGCCACCGCAGTCCCGCCGGTCGTCACGCAAGTTCAGCCCACGGCCATCCCGGCAACACCAACCCCGATCCCTGCACTCGTCGCCACCACCAACCCGACACCGATTCCGGCGACGCCTGTGCCTACCCAGGTCGCAACGATCTCCATCCCTGAACCCACCGCCGTTCGTGCCGCAACAGTGCCAGCAACCGCGGTTCCCGCAGCCACCAGCGCACCGGCCCCGAGCGCTCCAGAAACCACGGCATCCAACAACGCCCCCGCATCGAGAACCTCAGCACCTGAAGTTCCCGCGCGTGAGGTGAACCTGACCCCGAACTTCGGCACACCGCCCGAGCAACTGGCCTTTGTCGACGCTGATTCGATCGAAGATGCCGCTCGGGCCAAGCTGACCTCCAAGACTGCCAAGTTCAGCCGCTGAGCAAACGCCCAGCGCTCGCTCTCAGGCGCCCAAGATGACGATCTGGTAGAACGCCGCCCCCACGATGAGCAGCATCAAAATGGCGACTACGAGCACGGTTGCCGGGCGCACTAGAGCTTGCCCAACGAAACGGCAGTGGTCACACCTTCGGGCTTGTCGCCGACGTGGAGTCGCACCTCGGTAGAGGTACCCAGGTGCAGTTCGGTCGCCGCCGATGTTCGGTTCAGCACAAGTGCCACCATACCGCTGCTGTCCACCATCAGCCCGAGCTCACCGGAGCCAAGCGCCTCGAAATGAGTGACTCGTCGCGCAGGTCGCCGTTGCTCGGCGATCTGAATCGAATAGGTCACTGCATCGAGCTCATCGGGATCGACGTTGAGCTGACAATTGCCGAAGCGGTCGATCCACAAGACTTCGGCCACGATGGTGTCACCCTCTTTGGCGCTCACCGGCATGACTGCGGGCACGAGCAGTGCCGGGTCGATCGGCGTGCCCACCTGGCCCAGGGTGGCCCCCATGCACAACTGGGCGGCGACCGGACCGAAAAGGTCGCGCCCGTCGAACGTTGGACCTGGCGCGTCTATCCGAAACGGCGAGTGCGTGATGTCGGCCGCTGCGGTTGCACCACCGACCAGAGCGACCGTTGGGGCCAGCAGACCGTTGTCGGGGCCGACGAGAATGGTTGTGCCATCGCCGACCTCGACGGCTACTGCCTTGCGGGCGCTGCCGACACCGGGATCGACCACAGCCAGCACAACGCCTGGGTTCAGATAAGCAGCAGAGCGGGCCAGCGCCAGCCCGCCGCCACGGACGTCGTGAGGTCCAATGTGGTGGGTGACGTCGGCGATACGAACGTCGGGGGCTATCGAATGAATGACCGACTTGACTACGCCGACGAACTCGTCGTCCATGCCATAGTCGGACAGGAAGTTGACCGTGTTGTAGCGCACCGGCGATGGGTACGGGGAGCGAAGTAGGAGAAGCCGGGTGGTTAGGAGCCGGTTTCGGACTCGACGTAGCGGCTGTCGAGGAATGTATCGAGGTCGGCGACCCGGATTCGATATGACTTGCCCACCCGGACCGCTCCGAGTTCACCGGACTTGATCAGTCGGTACACCGTCATCGTTGAAACCCGCATGTCCTGGGCCACTTCGGCGACAGTGAGATAGCGGGGGCGTTGGCCTTCGTTCACGTTGGCGGGTCCTTGCTTGTCCTACAACTTCAGAAGCGTCGCGAGCGACTCTTCTGCAACGGCAGACACTCTAGGGGCATTGTGGCGCGACTGTCACTTTGAACAACACAACCCCCGAGACAAACAGGCGCACCCTGGGGATCGTCGGGCCCGTCAGCCGCCTAGTTCTGCGCTTCGAGCGACGGCGGCTGCGATTCCAGCCGCAACAATTTCTTCCAGATCGCGGGCCTGCATTTCGGCAATTGCCGCTGCGGTGGTACCACCGGGACTGGTGACATTGGCGCGGAGTTCGGCCGGTGACTCGTTTGACGTCGCCAGCAGGGTGGCCGCGCCGAGCACGGTTTGGCGGCCGAGCGCATCGGCAACATCGGGTGACAGGCCCTGGGCGATGCCTGCCGCGATCATCGATTCGGCGACCAAAAAAATGTACGCCGGACCCGAGCCAGATAGCCCCGTCACGGCATCGAGTTCCTGCTCTTCGACCACAGTGACCATGCCGACCGCCGACAGAATTTCCGAAGCCCACGCCAGATCATCGTCGCTGGCGGTTACCGACGGGGCGATAGCTGCCGCACCCTGACCAACAAGTGCCGGGGTGTTAGGCATCGCACGAATGACGCGAGCTTCGGCACCGAAACCCGCGAGCAGCGCATCGATTCGCACACCAGCGGCGATACTCAGCACTCGCTGCGCTCCCCCACCCCCGAGCTCCTGCGCCACCTGCGCCACGTGCTGCGGCTTCACGGCCACCAGAACGTCTCGCACATCGAAGGACTGGTCGCTCAGCGCTGCTGCACAACTCTCGGCTAGGTGCACGCCAGAGAAAGTGTCAGCCAGATAGGACCGTCGCTCCGCCATGACCTCGACGATCCCGACTTCGCCGGGTTGGGCCCAACTTGTAGCGATCAGTCCGCCAACCAATGCTTCGGCCATCTTGCCTCCGCCAACAACACACAATTTCATCGCGACGACCCTACTTCGCTCCGTCACCTGAAGGGCGTTACCCCGCAACGTGTCGGTGCCTGGAGGCGGCGCGGACAGCGCCAAGCTCAGAAGCCTCCGGGTACATGTTCTCGCTCTCGTTCGCAAGCAGTCCGCAGGGTTGACACTCACGGGCCGTTGGGCCACGGTTCAGCTGGCTCTCGGGTCTTCAGCTATCCGCTGAGCCTCCTGGTACCGACACGTTTGGCAATCGGCCTCCGTGGCAAGCCGAAGGCTGTCGCATAGAGTTTGATATGGACGCAAAGCTAAAGAAGAATCTGAATCTCTTCGATGTGTATGCCATGTCGACCGGAGCCATGTTCAGCTCCGGCTTGTTTCTTCTTCCTGGTATCGCCGCCGGCGCCACCGGCGACAGTGTCTATTTGGCCTACTTCGCTGCTGGTTTCCTGATCATGCCCGCCATGTACTGCATGGCCGAGCTGTCTACCGCCATGCCCAAAGCGGGCGGCACCTACTACTTCCTTGACCGAGCGATGGGACCGCTCATGGGCACCATTGGCGGCATCGGCTCCTGGGTCGCCGTGGTATTCAAGAGCGCATTCGCCCTCGTGGGCATGGGGGCCTATCTCAGCATCTATCTCGACATGCCGTTCACCATCTTGGCCATCATCTTGGCGGTCGTGTTCGGCCTTGCCAACATCATTGGCGCCAAGGAAACAACGATGTTGCAGCGGGTGCTCGTAGGCGCGTTGGTCTCGATTCTTGTGACCTTTGTCATCGCAGGCTTACCCGAGCTTGACGGTCTCGCCACGTTTGGACCGAACAACGAGGTCCAGAGCTTCTTTCGTTCCGGATTCGTTGGCTTCCTCTCGTCGATCGGCCTTGTCTTTGTTTCCTATGCCGGGCTGACCAACGTCGCCAGCGTCGCCGAAGAAGTAGAGAACCCTGACCGCACGATCCCACTCGCCATGACGTTGTCCCTGGCGACAGCGACCACCATTTACACCATCGGCACGATGATTCTCATCAACGTGCTTGACCAGTCGGTGCTGGAGCAAAGCCTGACTCCAGTCGCAGACGCCGGCGAAGTGTTCTTGGACTGGGCCCCCTTTGATCTTGGCGTGATTCTGATCGTGGTCGCGGCAATCGCCGCTTTCGCTTCAACCGGCAACGCGGGCATCATGTCGGCCTCTCGCTACCCCTACGCGATGGCCAAAGACAAGCTGGTTCCTGAGAAGATGGCTGAGCTTGGCCGTTTCGGTACGCCAACCAAAGGCGTCATCATGACCGTCGCAGCCATGATCTTGGTCCTCGCCACGCTTGATGTCGAGGCCGTGGCCAAGCTCGCGTCTGCGTTCCAGCTGGTGCTCTTTGGCCTGATCTGCGTGGCCGTCATCGTGATGCGAGAGAGCCGCATCGACAGCTATAAGCCAGGCTTCAAAGCGCCGTTCTACCCGTGGCTTCCGATCATCGGAATCGTGATCTCGTTTCTGCTCATCACCGAGATGGGCGTTCTTGCCATCGGCTTCACCGCAGCGCTGCTCATTGGCTGTGTGCTCTGGTACAAGTACTACGCCGCCGAGCGAGTGGTCCGTCGCGGCGCAATCTTTCATGTGCACCAACGACTGGGTGAACAGAAATACGTGGGGCTCGAGCGCGAGCTCATGACCATCATTCATGATCGCACCGAATCAGAAAACCTGACCTACGAGGCCCTGATTGCGCGCTCTGCAGTGATCGACCTGCAGACCGGCTCCTACGACCTTGATCGTCTCAACGCACTGCTTGTAGACACCGCCAAAGAGCGGTTCGAAGACGGCGGCATGGTTTCGCAGACCTTCGCAGGTTCGATGAACTTCCGGCCGGTGGGCGACGGCGTGTACCTCTCGATCGAATCAGTTGAGGATCTCGAACAACCCGAGCTCATCGTGTGCCGCTTCGGACGCTACGCCGCGCTCACGCTCGATGACCACGACGACGCCCACACGTTGCTCATGCTCGTCACCCCGGAGCGCCCGGTGGGACTGGATCTGCGCCTTGCCGGCCATCTGGCAGAAGTCGTACAGAGTGACAACTTCACCGAACGCTGGCTGTTGGCACAAGACGAGAAGGTCCTGAACGCCATCTTGATGCGCGACGACCACTTCTATCACGGACCGGTCGAGACCATGCCGTTTCTGGTCGAGCAGCTGGGTCGCACGGTCGGCGAACTCGACCTGCCCAGCTCCTGCATTCTCGCCATCATTGAGCGCGACGGCGAACTTGTCATTCCCACCCCTGATGTGACCTTGCTGGCGTTCGATGGTGTCGCCATCATCGGCGAAGCGTCGGATATCGAGCTGCTGAACGAAGGGCTGGACCCGTGGGAAGTCGAGCAGGGTGCGCTGGCCGCAGCCGAGCTTGCGGCTGCCAAACCTGAATCCATTGCCGACACTGGCCGCTAGCGCGGCGTCGGCGAGTGGTCAACAGGCGTATGACACCTTCAGCCCCGCTCGACCATCAGACTGAAACGGTTGCGTGGCGTGAGGTCGGTATCGGCGAACCGCTTGTGTTTCTTCACGGGCTCGGCGGGACCCGAACCTCGTGGGGCCCGCAACTGCGAGGACTATGTGACCAGTACCGCTGTATTGCCTGGGACATGCCCGGCTACGGCGCCTCAGCTCCGTTGGAGCCACTGACCTACCGGGGTATCGCTGAGCGACTGGTGGAACTGCTCGACCATCTTGAGATTGCAGCGGCGACACTGATCGGGCTTTCGTTCGGCGGCATGCATGCACTGCATACTGCGCTGGAGTTTCCTGACCGCGTCAGCTGCTTGGTACTTGCCGACACGAGCCCCGCGTTTGGACTCGACGGCACCGATCGCGATGAGTGGACGAGAGCGCGCCTGGGCCCCATCGATCAGGGTCGTTCGCCTGCCGATGCCGCCGAAGCAATCATCGACTCGATCACGGCGGCGCCCCTTGCTGGCACAATCCGCACCGAGACGATTGACTCGTTCGGGCGGATCTCGGCTCGCGGCTTTCGGGCCGCGGTTGAGTGCCTGCCGACCAACGATGTGCGCCACCGTCTGCGAGACATTGTTCAGCCGACGCTTGTGCTCGTGGGGGAACTGGACCATGAGACCCCGGTGAGCTACTCCGAACTCCTGCACCGCGGTATTGCCCAAAGCGCCTTGCGCGTTCTGCCCGGCATCGGGCATCTCACGCCAGCTGAGGCCCCCGAGCGCTTCAACGCTGCACTCGTCGGCTTTCTCACCACCACGCCGCCGCCGTCTCCACCGTGTGAGCCTTACACCGCGCCTGGCGCGGTCTGAACGCGTCGACGCTAGTTCAGGTAGTTGCGGGGATCGTAGGCAGTTCCGCCCACGCGGGTCTCGAAGTGCAGGTGAGGACCGGTACAGGTACCCGTGCAGCCCACCGCACCGATGGAGCTGCCCGTCGACACGGTTTGGCCGTTGGTCACGTTGATGACGCTCAGGTGACCGTAGAGCGTGACCATGCCGCCGCTGTGCTGGATCAGCACCCGTTGACCGAAGCCACCGCTGAAGCCAGTGGCGACGACTGTGCCCGGGCCTGCTGCGGTCACGGTGGTGCCGGTGTTGGCCCCGATGTCGATGCCGTTGTGTTGGCGTCCCCAACGGGGACCGAAGTTCGATGTGACCACACCTTGGACCGGCCAACTCAGACTCAGGCCACCAGCATCAGGGGCCGAGACCAATGCTGCATCAGCGCGGCTGACCGCAGCTTCTGCGACCGGAGCTTCGCCTCGGGCCAATGCTTCGGCCGCGGCAACTCGGCGTGCTTCTTCTTCGCGAGCCACTCGTTCACGTTCGGCCTGAATACGGGCCGCTTCGGCAATCGCCGCCAGCCGCTGTTCTTCCTCGACGACCAAGCCGGTGATCTCGGCTTGCAGCGCAGCTTCGTCGGCTGCGAGCAGATCGACTTCGCCCTGGAACTCGGCGATGCGCTCGGCCAAGATTGCTTCGAGGCGTTTCTGGTCGGCAATGGCGGCGTCGACATCAAGCACTTGCTGTTGCGCCTGCGCCTCGCGGCTCTCGATCTCGCGTTGGGCCGTCTCGGCCCGAGCCACCGCCATCTCACGGTCGGCTTCGGCCACGCGCAACTGATCGAGGATGTCGGCCTGTGATGTCTGCACTGCAGACACCAGCGCCCGGCGTCGTTCACCTTCGTTCAGGTCACTGGCTCGAAGCACGTCGTCGCCGCTGTCGCCCTGGGGCTGCACGTAGGCCGTAATGGCTTGTTGCTGCAGCTGCTCGCGCAGGGCGGCGATGTTCTGCTGCTCTTGAACCACTTTGTCCTGGGCGTCGATGACTTCGATGCGGGCACGCTCGATCTGTGATCGCGTGGCGTCGAGTTCGGCCTGGCGAGCGGCCAGGTCTTCGGTGAGAACTCGCAGTGCTTCTTCGATCTGATCGTTCGCAGCCAGCAGCGGATCGAGATCGGCCGCCGCCCGAGACCGTTCGGCGCGCACTTCGTCGCGGTCGGCGCGGAGCGACTCGATCTGCTCGGTCTGTGCCGATACGCCCGATGGGATCAGTTGCGCCATGAGGCACAGCCCGATCAGGGCAGAGAGGGTGCGGTGAAAGCGTGACATGAAAGAGTCGCTGCACGGGCAGCTGCACGAATGTAACACTTCTGCAACACTTACACGCCTCACCGTGCGCGATTTGAGGCGACGAGTTTTCGGTGCCCTAGTCGAGTTTGCGCAAGCGCAAGTCGACCGGCAACGCCGGATCAGCGTCGGGCCAGCCACTGCGGTACGCCAGTGCCACTGCCGCAGCCTGGCTGTTCACGCCCAGCTTTCGCAATATCGCTTTCACCTGAGTCCGAACCGTACCGATCGACACGAAGGACGACTCGGCGATCTTGGCCACAGAGTGGCCCTCCATGAGCAGGCAAAGAACTTCGCCCTCGCGACGTGACAATGATTCGAACGGCATGAAGCGATCGTCTCGGTCTACCCGATGGGTCCGGAACAAGTCGAGCAGCTCGTTGCGGCGGAACTCCGTCAGCAGCTGCTCACCTTTGATCATTGCCAGTATCTGGTCGACGGTGTCGATCAACAGATCGCTGGAGGCAACCAAGCCGGTTGCACCGGCGTTGACTGCTGCTGACAGCAACAGTTCGTGCGTGCTGTCGGAAAGCACGGCGACGGTGGCGCCTGACTTCGATGCGGTTTCTACCAGCTCGAGACTGCGGGCCAGGCTGGGCCCGGGCTGAATACGCACGAGTGCCACGGCAGGAGAGCGTTCCGCGATCTCGACTTCGAGTTGTTCAACGGTGGTGGCTTTCAGGGTGCGCACGGCGCACCCTTCGGCGGCGAGGACCATGGCCAGACTGCCAGCAAGAAGTGAGTGGTCGTCGACAATGAGAACCGGCGCCACGGCGTCGCCGTTGGTCTCGAGGATGTCTTGTGGGGTATGCAGGTGATGCATGGCGCTTCCAAACGTTGCCAGCGGATACTGCGATCAGGTTGACCCCCCTACATCTCTCACTTTGTTGTCAGCAGTCGGATTCTACTGAGCAAGAGAAGTACTTGGGAGCGCTGTCGCACTTACGGTACGTTGGTCTATCGGCTCTCAGGACTCATTGTTGAGACAATGGGCCTATCTGCCCCCATGCCCGTCCGGGCGCTGACACAATGGCAGAATCCGTCTCCTGGAGCACGTCTGAGTCCCATGATTCCCTTCCGAAAAATTCCTGCGTCGACCCGTCTGCTGGTGGCCGCCTGTAGTGCCCTGATGCTGGTTTCGGCCTGCTCCGACGAAAGCGTGAGCCAGGTCGAGCGCGTCGTCGAACCAACGACCATCCCGGCTCCATCTGGAGTCGGCGAAAACGGCCAGGAGCTGACTCTCGAGGTGATCGACGGCGGCGACACAACCGGCCTGATAATCACGGATCACCGCGGTTTTGCGGTGTACGGGGTGACCGGCGAGACACCGTCAGGTGATCCAATTTGCGAGGGCGATTGCCTCGATGTCTGGATCCCTGTGGTGCTGCGTGACGCTGCGGTGTCGAGCCAGCTCGACGCCGCCCTGTTCCGCGTCTGGACACGACCCGATGGGATCGCCCAAGCGGTGTACGCCGACGTACCCCTCTACCTCTGGAGCGGCGACAGCGAAGTCGGTATCACCGGAGGCGCAGGAGTCGCTGGCACCTGGTTCGCGCTCACCGAAACTGCCGGCTTCGTTGCTGCGAAATAGTACAAAACGACCAATGCCGCGGCGCTATGGCCGCAGCATTCGACGAACTATTGGTCTGAACGAACTAGTTCAGACCGAGCTCAGCGCGTAGTTCGGCCAGCTTGTCATCGGCCTTGGCCAGCGATACGGCCTCGCGAAGTTCGGCTTCGGCGCCTTCGGGAGTCGATTGGGCGATTTCGGCGTGCGCCTTGGCATTGGCCAAGCGCTCTTCGATCTTGTTCTCGACTCGTTCCAAGCTCGGCTTGTCGACTTCGAGTGCGCCCGACATGGACTCGACGGCCTTGTTGACCTCTTCTTGCATCTTGGCTTGCTGAATCTGGCCCAACAACTGCATGCGCTTGGCGGCAAGTTCTTGCACCCGCATGGCGTTGCCTTGCACGGCGTTGCTGGCTTCGTCGGCTTGCGCAACTGCGATCTCGTACTGGCTCTTCAGGCTTTCGAGATTGCTCTCGGACGCTTGCAGCTTCATGGCCAGGCTCGAGGCGGTGTTGGTCCACTTTTCGAGGCCGGCAGCATCTTCTTCGACCTTGGCGCGCTCGGCCCGAAGCAATGCCTGCTTGGCCATCTCGCGGGCCTCGCCGACCTGATCGGCTGATTTTTCGATCCGGCTTTCGATTTGCTCTCGATGAGCAATGACCTTGGCGGCCTGATTACGAAGCTGTCGATCCTGCTTGCGGGCTTCGTCGATGGCCTGCTCGATCTCGATCTCGGGATCCATGGCCGCTTCGGCCTTCACTCGGAACAGGGTCTTGAGGTAGTTGACTACTCGCTTGAACACGATTTCGCCTCTCTAGGTTTGCGATCAGGATGATTGTACGTGGCCGGCACGCTGACCCGCTCTCGAAGTTTGCGGGTAACTGCTCTGGCTAACGACGACGACGCTTGCTGGTCGATCGGCGACCGGAGCTGCGGCGCCTCGAACTCGACGACGAACGACTACTGGAGCTTCGGCTTCGAGAACTCGACGACGAACGACTACTGGAGCTTCGATTTCGAGAGCTCTTGCCGAACACGCCACCACCGGAGCGCGGCCGCGACCGGCTCTGGCGTGTGCGGGGGCCGGAGCGCCCCCGGGTTGGCGCACCAAACATGCCACCAGCGCTGCGGCCACGGGATCGCCCGCGACTGGAGCCCAGCATCCCCGCGCCAGCGATCAGCACATCGAGTAGGCCGCCGCCACTGCGGCGTCGCGACGGGCTGTACGGCACGCGCGGTCGCGGCGATTGTCGCGGCATGCGTTGTTGGCGTTGCTGCGGTGTTGGAGGCACCGGGGGCGCTGGTGGCTTCTCGACCTTGGGCTTCTCGGGAATCGGCTCGCCGGCCATTACGGCCTCGGCGGCGTCCATCTGCCAGCGGGCATGAGCAACCCGGGCGCCGAAGTCGGAGAGTTCGGCCAGGTCGGCATCTTTGAGATTCTCGCCGTCGGGGATTTCGTCGGAGACCAGAAGGTAGGTGTCAGTCGCTTCTCGGTAGTACTGGATTGCTTCGGGTTTCTCGGAAACATCAACCGGGGCCGACAGCACCAACACATCGTTGGCCAGCTCGTCGATTTCGGTCTGGAGTTGGGCTCGAAGCTTCTGCGCCGTTTCCAGTGCATCGTCTCGCTGCTTCTTCTCGCCCCGTCGGCTCAGAAACCACCAGCCACCGCCAAGTGCAGCCGGGACCGCCAACCAGCCCCACGGGAAGCCACCATCGGAATCGTTCGAGTCACCCGAGCCAGACGAGGTGGTGGTACCAGAAGAGCCGCTGGCGCTGGAGCTCCCTGAGAAATCGGCAATGACGTCGCCCATGTAGTCAGCAGGGCGATTCCAATCGGTGTCGAACGCCCGCAGTGCGCGCTCTTCGGCTGCCTCGGTGGAGCCGGTAGCGAAGTCGACCTGGTCGAATTCTCCCACGTCGTCGATCTCGATCGAGTGAACGATCACGTTGCCAGTCGGACCGACCGCTTCACGCAGGTCGGCGGCATACCCGACTTCGGCCGGCCCGGAAAGCACCACAAAATACCACTGGTCCGCCGTGTTCTCACCCTGGCTGACGAGCGATCGCATCTCGGCGGCAGTGGCGTCGGCGCCCGCCTCGATGTAGTAGCCGTTCACCTCGAGCTCGCTGACGATCTGGTCGAAGTCCTGCGCCTCGGCGACGGGAATCGCCGCAGCAAGTAGCGCGCTCGACATGAGCACAGCCGCCAGCACGGTCCACGCCGTAGTTCGTATCGTTCGCCTCACACCGGCTCCTTCATTCGCCGAAGTCCCGGAAGGACTCTGTTCTCCGTACTCGGTTCTCCGTACTCGGTTACACGATTGCGGAACGTTTCGAGTGTAGGACTTGTTCCCCAGAGACTGCTTGCTCGTCGTTGCAGACCAGGGCGGCACCCACGAGATAGCGTGGGAGTCTCGGACCCGGAGGCTGCCAATGGACGCAATTCTCGATGTTGACCTACTCGCTTTCGAGCAAGGCACGTCTGCCGAGCGAGCAGCCGTGATCGATGGGACAATGCGCAGTCTCGAGACCGGTTTCGTGTACACGGGTCACGATGTCAGCTCCGATCTGATCGACCAGGCGTATGGCATGCTGGCGGAGTTCTTTGCGCTCGACAGCGACACCAAGCAGAACTGGGTCGCCGAAGGCACCCATGGACAAACCGGCTATACCGGCCTGCTGGTCGAGACAGCGGCATCCAGTGACCATCCTGACTGGAAAGAGATGCTGAACTGGGGCGAAAGCCTGCCCATGGGGCATCCGTTGCGCACCCAATTTCCCACCCGCTACCACGAGCCAGTGCTGCCCGAAGCCGACGTGCCCGGTATCGAGAAAACACTGATCGAGTTTCATCGCTCGATTGCCGACCTGCAGCGACGCTTTCTGCGCATCATCGCCGTAGGAGTGGGTGCCGACGAGTCGTTGTTCGACGAGACCGTTTCGGTGGGCGCGAACCTGACTCGCGCCATTCGGTATCCGCCCATGGAACAGGCACCCGGTAGTCAGCATGTCTGGGCTGGCGCCCACGCCGATATCAATCTCATCACGGCGCTCCCCCGGGCCACCGCTCGAGGCCTGCAAGTCCAGATCGGCGACACTTGGGTCGACGCCATTCCCCCTGAGGGCAATGTGATCATCAATACCGGACTCATGCTCGAGCGACTCACCAATGGGCGGGTTCCATCGGGTATGCATCGCGTTGTTGCCGACCCCGCTCAGCCCGGTCAGCGGCTGTCGGTCGTGCAGTTCTGCCACCCGGCACCGTGGCACATGCTCACGCCGCTGCCTTCGTGTGTCACACCCGAACGACCCCTGAAGTATCTGCCGATCCGATCGTCAGACGCCCTCGACGAGGTCCTGTGGCAGATCAACCTGGTCGAAGACGGCCGTCGCGTCACGGACTAGGAGATTCCCGGCAGTGCGAACACGTCCCGCAGCGTCGCCGACCGGGAGATTCCCCGCAGGGCGAGCCGCCGTCACGTCGCCGACCAGGAGATTCCCCGCAGGGCGAAGCGCCGCTATGCGTGGCCCTGGTCAGCTGTTGAAGATCTCGGCTATGCGTTCGGCGGCTTCGATGCTGAGACCGCCGGATACCACCAGTCGATCGCTCACTGGCGGTCGCGCCATCTGCGGTGCCGTGAGCACAACGCCGTCGACCTCGATCGCCAGCACCAACGGGTCGGCCGGATCCGCGAAATGATCGTCGATCAGTGCCCGCAGCCCGGCGGCCATCACGAACTCGACTGCCGGTTGCCGGTTGAGGGCAACTGCGCGAGCGCTGATCACTGCGTTGGCACCCGCGATCTTGGCGCCATCGGCTTCGAAACAACGCGTTGCGCCCGACAACACGCTCTCGGGCACCGAGGCCCCACAGGGTTCCTCCCCCACTGATGCCACTCGCCAGATCGATGCGTCGACAAGCCCCAGGTCTGGGCCCAGGCCACCGGTGTCGATCCATGGATCGGGCGGCACGACAAAGTTGCTGACTTGAGACAGTAGCGGGGTTGCTGGAGGTACAACCGGGAACGAGTCGACGGGTGCAAATGCGATCTGGTACAGCTCGCCGTCGGCCTGGTAACGCAGTTCGTCGAGCCCGCTGAAGATCCGATCGACCGGCGACTCGGGATCGGGCGACTGCCATCGATCGACGAAGACTCGCCCCGGCACGCCGTCGCACAGGTCACCGTCTCGCCATGTTCCGCCGTCGGGCAGGGTGAGCTCGCCATCGCTCAGCTCAAAACCCATTGCGTCGGCGAACAACCCGAGGCGCGCCTGCTCGTAGCCGGACTCTTCGAAGAACGGGTGCACGTGCATCAGGCCGTCGCCATGGCTGTGAATACCGAGCGGATCATTGTCGGAATCGAACGGCGGCAATACGTCGTCGCAGATCCGCACGACATAGGCCGCATGCCAATGCGACGATGCCGGAATCGGGCCAAGCACTGGCAACACACCAGCAGTGGAAGCACCGTCCAAGCTGGCGGGAGCCGAGCTTGACACGTCGAGATCTCCCACGTCGATGCGACACGAACTGACGATCAGGGCCAGCACGAGAAGGAGGTAGAGCGACCGCACGGTGAAACGGTAGCAGTGACCCGCTGCGCCAACGCCGCAGGCACCATCGTCCATGCGAGGGCCGATCATCATCGGAGCCCGAAAACGGCGGACGCCCGGCGGAACAGGTCCACCGGGCGTACGTCGAAAGTTGCGGCGCAGTTCTGCGCCACGGATCACACCCAGACGGTCAGTCGTCCCTGCGGCTACGACGAGCTCCGACGGCCAACAGACCACCAGTTGCCAGCAATGCCGTCGCCAGCAGACCCAGTAGGTTCGACGACGCACCGGTGATCGCCAACCCCAGCACTTCGTCTGGCGGCGTGACTACCGTGACCGCAGGCGGGTCGAAGGGTCCCGGGTATTGGATTCCTGGTGGAGGTGTAGGTCGAGGAACGACTGTTGGAGTGACTTCGTCGGGAGGATCGGTTTCGGTGGTCGACGTGTCTTCGTTGTTCGTCGGGTCACCGTCGGGCGTGATCGTCGTGACCTTCGCCGTGTTCGTGAGCTGGGTTTCGTCGGGTGCCTGCTCGTTGATCTGTGCGGTGTAGGTCAGGGTGACTGACACTCCAGCCGCAAGATTTGTTGCCTTCAGGCAGCTGAAGCCAGCTTCGTCGTCATCGAGTGAGCAAGCCCAGTCGGGATCGCCTGGCAGCGACACATAGCTGATGCCTACGGGCAGTTGGTCGAATACTTCGACCTGGCGTGCCCGGTTCGGGCCGTTGTTGGTGATCACCAGCGAGTAGGTGATTGTGTCACCAATACTCACTGGACCGGCGTTGGAGTTCGACTTGACGATCTGCACATCGGACACGGGCACGACGACCTGGGCCGGGTCGACGTCTTCGACCTCTGGTGCTTGATCAAGGATCGTGCCGTCGAAGTCCAGCGGCCTGCCCTTGACGTCGGCAATGATTTCGATACCGTCTGCGGACTCGCCATTGGCTTGCAAGAAGATGGTCACGTTTGGAGGCAGGCGTTGCTGATTTGCAGGGACCGATGCAGTGACATCGAGATCGGGATCAACGACCTGGGTCACAAGCAGATCAACCGCGCCGGTGTTGGTCACTGCGAAGCACCACGTGATGTCTTCGCCACTTGGTATCAACAGGACTTCGACTGCTTCATCGCAGTCTGCGTCGGCGCCAGCAGCAACAGTGGTCTCGATGTCGATCGACGCTTCGCGGACCTCGGCGTTGTCGACATCGCTCGGTGGAGTGACGTCGGCAAGCACATTGCCGTCGGCGTCGGAGGGATCAGCCTCTACCAGTGCATTGCTGATCAGACCGGTGTCGGGAATCTCTCCTGCCACCGGAATCACAACGCTTTGACCCGGAAGCAACACATTGCTGCCAGTGGTAGCCAGGACATCGATGGGGTCCCCGTCGCTGATGGCCGGTGCTTCGAGTACCACGTTGGTCAGCGGGACGTTTCCATTGTTGGTGATCAGTGCGCACCACGTGATGGGAAGTTCCTCCATGTTTGCAACAAGACTGTTCAGGTTCTTTGCCACCGTGACGCAGTCTTCGTTGGCCTTGGAGACCGAGTGGATCAACGAGATGCTGGCGCTGCGAGTATCGATGATGGCATCGTCTTCGGCGGGATCGGCAGGACCGTTCGGGCCATCGCCGGTCAGGATCGCCAGGTTGCGCAGCCCACTATTGTCATTGACCAGCAGATCGTATTGCACCAACCGGCCTTCGCCAGCCGGTAATGAGCCGATCTGAATTGGTGATTCAGGTGCTTGGTCATCACTGATCTGCACATTGACGGCGTCGCCCGCGCCGGTGTTCTGGATGGCGATGCAGTACGTGACCGTCTGACCAGCAACGACCGTGAGGGCGTCGCCGGGGCCCGGCACACCGTCGGCGAAGCTGGGGCAGCTTCCATCGGGACCGAGCACGACCGTCTTTACGATCTCCAAGACCGGGTCCGGCTCTGGGGCCGAGTTGATCACGGCATCATCGCTATTGGACGGAACGGGTCCATTTGGTCCGTTGCCGTTCACCGTGGCGGTGTTCACCAATGGAGTGGTGGCATCGACCACTACGTCGTAGCTTTCGCTGACCTCTTGGCCAACGGCCACGACGCCGAGCTGCAGCACACCAGGGGCTTGCGGATCGGCAACAGTGACGCCCGTTGCATCGTTACCGCCGACATTACGCACGGTGATGCAGTAGGTGACGGCGTCGCCGAATGTCACGCCGAGAGCGTCGCCTTGCCCAGCGATTCCCTCATCGAAGGTAGCCGGGCAATCACCATCGGGACCGGGCACGACCGTCTTGACGATCTCCAGGATCGGGTCGGGCTGCAGGCTGACACTGATAATTGCCGGATCTGATTGTGGATCAAGCGTGCCGTTCGGGCCGGTTCCGTTGACTGTCGCTACATTTGTCGCAGGCGTCTGCATATCGACCACCAGGTCATAGCTGCGGGTCTCGGACTCGCCAGAAGCGAGTGTGCCGATGTCCAGGTCGAATGAGTCAGGTGCCTGCGGATCGGTTACCCGCACGTTGGTTGCCGTGCCAACGCCGGTGTTGCGCACGGTGATGCAGTAGGTGACGGTCTCGGTCTCGACAAAGTTCACGGGGTCACCGGGTCCAGCGACGCCGCCGTCGAAGTCAGGACAAATCGCATCTGGACCACGCAGTGCGGTCTTGACGATTTCCAACACGGGATCAGGCAGTGCGTCGACACCGATTCGTGCCGGATCCGACACGGGATCCAGGTCACCGTAGGGACCGACGCCGGTGGCGGTGGCGATGTTGTCTGTCGGCGTGGTCAAGTCAACAGTGACATTGTATTGCACCGTCTCGGTTTGACCAGCGGTCAACGTGCCGATCGTGAAGGCAGCCGGAGCTTGCGCATCATTGATGACCACACCGTTGGCAACACCCAAACCGGAGTTGCGGATCGAGATGCAGTAAGTGACCGTGCCACCATCATCGACCGACAAAGCCGGGCCGATGCCCGTGACACCCTGGTCGAACGCCGGGCACGTCGCATCGGCGCCAAGCAGAACGGTCTTGACGATTTCCAGGTCTGGCTGCAACGGGCTGACTTCGATCTGCGCGTCATCGTCAACGGGGTCGAGTGGACCGTCGGGGCCCGAGTAGGTGCCCGAGGCCACATTGACAGTGGCGGTGTCGAGACCAACAGTCAGGTTATAAGAAACGGTTCTGCCGGCACCAGGGGCCAACGTGCCGATCGAGTAGTCCTGTGGTGCTTGAGCGTCGGTGATGATGACGTTCAGGGCGTCTCCCTGCCCGGAGTTGCGCACCGAGATGCAGTAGGTGACTGTGTCGCCATCGTCGACTGCTAGTGCAGGGCCGAGATCGGCGACGCCGTTGACGAATGAGGGGCAAGCACCGTTCGGGCCGACCACGACGGTCTTGACAATCTCGAGCAGCGGTTGCGGCTTGGCAGCCGGCTCGATCACTGCGGAGTCCCTCGCTGGAGGTAGTGGACCGTCGACATCGTCAGCGGTCGCCGTTGCGGTGTTGAGCGTCGGGGTGGTGAGGGCCACCGTGACGTCGTAGGACGTGGTATCGGTTTGACCTGCGAACAGATCGTTCAATGAGATGTCACCCGGCGCTTGAGCGTCGGCGACGACCACGTTCGTGATCGGGCCAGGGCCAGGGTTGCGAACGGATACGCAGTAGGTGACGACATCGTCGACGGTCACCGGCAGCGCAGGGCCGTCGCCGACGACGCCGGCATCGAATGCAGGGCAGGTGCCGTTGGGGCCGGGCACGACGGTCTTGACGATCTCGAGACCACCAGGAGGGCACGGGAAGCGGACCGGCGTTGGATCGTCGACGCCGCCTTCACCGTTGTTGTCGCCGGGGCGGGCGCTGATGCCGTTGTCGGACAAGTCGCTCACGCCGACATTGGCCGCACTGGCGGTGAGCTCGGTCTGGTTCAACAGGTTGTAGCCCGCTGCACATTCCGCCCACGCGGCCTGGGCAAAGTCCGGGGTGTATTGCACGCTCAGCGTGATGACTTCGTTTTCCTCAGCTGCAATCTCGCCGCTGCTGATGAGATCCAGATCGTTGATGCCGTCGAAGTTCTGGTTGAGCACCAGGCCACCGTTGGTCGACCGACTGGTCACCTGAATGTCGGTGAAGCCGTCGTTGCTCAGATTGTCGGTGAGCTGCAGTCCGCTCAGGGCAATGCCTTGCGGCGAGCCGGTGACCAAGGATGCGCCCACCTCGGCGACGGCGTCGTTGATGACCGACTGGATGGTGGCGGAGGATGGCAGATTGTTCCGCACGCGCAACTCGTAGGTCACGTCGAAGCTCGAACCATTCCATGTGGGTCCAGCAACTACTACCTTGGCAGCGCCGGCAGCCTCGCAGCCACCGCCGACGGCAAAGCCGGACTGGCCATTGCTCGGGTTGGTACGCTCCATCGTGATTCCCGTGACGGCACCGAGGAAGTCGACCTGACCGCGACCATTGATCGACTGGGACACTTCGGAAACGCCGTTGGTGTCGTCGAGTTCAACACCGAAGGGCGAGGTACCAGCGAAGGTCCATTCGGTGTCACCGGCAAAGACAGCCGCTTGACCGGGAATGGTCCAGGCGGGGGTCACCGTGAAGCCTTCATTGGGCTGATCAACGTCGGTGAAGATCCACTGGCTGTAGAAGAGAGGAGCGCTCAGCGAGACGACGGCAGTGTCGCCTTCGGCCAGTTCGATGCCCTTGGCCCGGTCGTTGCTTCCGCCGTCGGCACCGTTGGGAAAGAAGCCGGGGTATTGGGTGCCGGGATTACCCTCGGCGGTGATCACGAGCTCCATCGTCAGGCCGTTGGTCGTCACCCTCGCCGTATCACCAACATCCATGCGGCCGATCGGCGCGATGTTCTCGGGGAACGGATCGAAATAGGTTGGTGAGTCGCAGTAGGGGAACGGGTTCGGTGCAGGACCGAAGTATGCCGGTCCATCTCCTGTGGTCTGTTCGCCGCTGTACTCGGGCCCGCGGGCGTCGGCCGTTTCCGCAGTCACACCCACCGATGCCACGCCAGCGACCAACATGGCCATAACGACGGTGCATGCATATAAAACTCGCGTGGCGCGCTCGCGCCGAACGTTGCTTGTTGAACCCCGCATCACTACTCCTTGATTTTGGGTCCCGATGCTCTCTGCCTCTTATCGAACTCGGGTTACGGCACACGCTAAGCGAGATCTCTGGGGCGCGGTATCCGATTTTAAGAAAACTTTCGCGCAGGCTCAAGATTCCCCACTATGTGTGGTGGGTCAAATGCCATATGTGGTGAAATGGGAACGAATGGTACGAACCTCCTGCATCCGGGAACCAATTCACCACCGTTGTGGAACTTTCAGTCCCCGGGAGTCCAGTCACCGCTGGCGGCGCGCATCGACGACACCGTGTCGGCGATGACGTCGAAATCGGACTCGCCCAATCCGGTGAGGCCGAAATCGACGGCCTCGAGTGCTGCGGCGCAGCGGGGCGCAAGTCGTCGCCCCTTGGCTGTGAGCTTGACCAGGATGGTCCGGCGATCGCTCGGATGTGCTACCCGTTCCACCAGACCATCGCCAGCCAACCGATTCACGAGACTGGTGACGCTCGTGGGGTGGACCTGGAGTCGAGCACCGATTTTGCCCATCGGCAACTCGTTCTTGCGCGAGAAGAACAGCAACGCCAGCACCTCGAAACGACTGAACGTCACACCGAACGGGGCGAGCGCATTGTTGATCTCGGCCAGAAGGATCTGGTGCGCCCTCGTTATCGAGGTCGCGGCGACCATGGCCCGACCGTCGCCCCATCGGTGCTGCTTCCAGTTCGATCGCGCCTCTTCGATCGGGTCGAACTCAAGCCCCATTGGGTTTCCTCACTCGACCAACAGTAGCCGGAGCCTCAAGTACTAGGATCTCATATAGTTGGACTTCCTACTATCTGGAGCAACCCCATGAGCGATTCGGTATCTGAAAGCACGTCTTCAGACGACCAAGCCCGCAGCGAATGGCAGCAGGCCTACGACGCCACCAAGCTGCGCGACATTCCCTTCGAGACGATGTCGGGAGTTCCGGTCGAACCGCTCTACGGCGATGGCCCATACCCGGGGCAGTATCCCTACACCCGCGGTCTCCACGCGGCGGGTTACCGATCTCGGCTGTGGACCATGCGTATGTTCGCTGGCTTCGGCACCGCCGAAGACACCAACGCTCGTTTCAAAGAGCTGCTTCGAGCCGGAGGCGGTGGCTTGTCCACGGCCTTTGACATGCCCACACTGATGGGTCGCGACAGCGACCACGAATGGGCGCTGGGCGAGGTTGGTCACTGCGGCGTCGCCGTCGACACGCTGGCCGATATGGAAGACCTGTTCGCCGACATCGATCTGAGTACGGTTTCGACGTCGATGACCATCAACGGCCCGGCGGCCATGATCATGGCCATGTACATAGCCGTGGGCGAGAACAACGGCGTCGAACGCGCTCAGCTTGGCGGCACGATTCAGAATGACATCCTCAAGGAATACCAGGCGCAGAAGGAATACATCTTCCCGCCCCGGCCATCGATGCGGATCATCACCGACATGATGAAGTTCACCTCGGCCGAAATGCCCAAATGGCATCCCATCTCGATATCGGGCTACCACATTCGCGAGGCGGGCTCCAACGCCGCCCAGGAGTTGGCGTTCACGCTGGCGAATGGGTTCGCCTATGTCGAGGCAGCGGTTGCCGCCGGGCTCGACGTCGACGACTTCGCGCCGCGGCTTTCTTTCTTCTTCAACGCGCACAGCGATTTCTTCGAAGAGATCGGCAAATACCGCGCCGCCCGTCGCATCTGGGCCCGGTGGATGAAAGAGCGCTACGGCGCGAAGAACCCCAAGAGCATGATGATGAAGTTCCACACCCAGACCGCCGGTGTGTCACTCACGGCGCAGCAGGCCGAGATCAACATCGGGCGGGTTGCGATCCAGGCACTTGCCGGCGCGCTTGGTGGCACGCAATCGCTGCACACCGATGCCTACGACGAAGCCATGGCGCTTCCGACCGAAGATGCTGCTCGCATCGCTCTGCGTACGCAGCAGATCGTGGCCCACGAGACCGGCGTGACCAATGTGGTCGACCCGCTGGGCGGCGCCCCGTACGTCGAGTGGATGACCGACGAGATGGAACGCCGAGCCGAGGCGATCTTTGCTCACCTGCTCGACATCGGCAACGACTCGATTCTCGAAGGCGCCTATGCCGGCATCGACGATGGCTACTTCGTCGGCGAAATCGCCGACGCCGCCTACCGCTTCGAACGCGAGGTCAACGAAGGCAAGCGCATCATCGTGGGCGTCAACGAGTTCACCGAGGGCGACGATGGCGAGCGCAACCTGCTTCGTATCGGAGCCGAGGTCGAGGAATACCAACTCAAGCGACTGAACGATGTGAAGCAGCGCCGTGACAGCGATGCAGTAGATCGTGTGCTCGGCCAGCTCAAGACCGAGGCTGCAGACCCCGAGATCAACCTCATGCCCACCATGATCGAAGCGGTCAAGACCTTCGCCACCGAGGGTGAGATCGTTGCGTCGCTCGAAGAAGTGTTCGGCACCTACGTGGAAAAGGTCTTCCTGTAGATGATGCCGTTCGCTTCGCTCACCGGCAGAGTGTTCTCGCTGCGCTCAAAACTCGCAAGGGGCCCGCAACATGGCTGATCAACAAATCCGAGTAGTACTGGCCAAGCTCGGTTTCGATGGCCATGATCGAGGCATCAAGATCGTGGCTCGCATCCTGCGTGATGCTGGCATGGAGGTCATCTACCTGGGGCTGCGCCAGAGCTACAAGAACGTGGTCAACGCCGTCGAACAAGAAGACGCCGATGCGGTGGGCCTGTCCATGCACAACGCCAGCCATATGACACTGGCGCCCAAAATGGTCGATGCCCTGGCCGAAGCCGGGCTCGAGGTGCCGGTCATCGTTGGCGGCATCGTTCCCGAGGAAGACGTGATGCCGCTCACCGAGAAGGGCGTCGCCGCGATCTTGGGACCGGGCGCGTCGGCCGAAGAGGTCGCCCAGACCGTGCGTGACGCGGTCGCCGCCATCAAGTGAGCCTGCGCGGAATTCCCCCAGCCGACATCTTTGAACGAGCACTCGGGGGCGAACGCCGAGCGTTGGGTCGACTGATCACGTTCGTCGAACGCGACGCGACCGAGGCCGAAGTTGTTGCCGAGCTGGCGCATGCCCGTGCTGGCAACGCCCACGTGATCGGCATAACCGGCTCACCTGGCTCGGGCAAGTCAACGCTCACAGGTCAACTCGTGAAGCTGCTGGGCGAGGCTGATAAGCGAGCTGCGGTGTTGGCGGTCGATCCGTCGTCGCCGTTGACCGGTGGCGCAATCCTGGGTGACCGGGTGCGTATGGAAGATGTGGCATCGCCCGACACGTTCATTCGTTCCATGGCGACCCGTGGTCATCAGGGCGGGTTGTCGCTGGCAGTGCCCGGTGTAGTGCGTCTGCTCGATGCGACCGGCTATGACCCGATCGTCATCGAAACCGTGGGTGTAGGTCAGGTAGAGGTCGACATTGCGGGCACCGCCGACACGACCGTCGTGGTCGCGACCCCGGGCATGGGCGACTCGGTGCAAGCCAACAAGGCGGGCCTGCTCGAACTCGCCGACCTATTCGTGGTCAACAAGGCCGACCGCCCCGGCGCCAACGATGTGCGTCGAGACCTGGACCTCATGCTGGATCTCAGTCATGTCTCGGGTCAAGATCAGCGAACCGGTATGCGTCCCGAGATAGTTATGACCACTGCTCTATCCGGCGAAGGTGCCCCCGAGATGTGGGACGCCATCGAGCGTCACCGAGATGCAATCGCCGACAACGGGCAACTCACCCAACGCCGCATCAACCGCGATGTTGCCGAGGTCCGCAACCGGCTGCTCGCCGACCTCGAATCTCGGGTCGAGCGCATGCTCACCGGCGAGACGGCCACCGACATCTCCACCGTGCTCGAAGCCGTCGCCGCCCGCGACATGTCCCCCACCGCCGCCGCCAGCCGACTCGCCGCTCGCATCCCCGACCTCTAACCAAACCTGCGTAATCGACCCGCCCACTTACGCAGGCTAAACCCAACAAAACCTGCATAATCGACCCGCCCACTTACGCAGCCTGAACCCCACGAAACCTGCGTAATCGACCCGCCCACTTACGCAGGCTAAACCCAACAAAACCTGCGTAATCGACCCGCCCACTTACGCAGCCTGAACCCAACAAAACCTGCGTAATCGACCCGCCCGCTTACGCAGGTTTTGCTGGCGGTGTCACACCCCACACATAGCTTGAGACGATGGCTCATACCCCACGTCTCGATCCAATTGGCGGCTGGCATCACGTCACGAATCACCGAACCGGAGATGGCGACCTGTTTCTGGTGGACCATGATCGTCATCTGATGCTGCGGATACTTCTGTGGGCACTTGAGAAGCACAACGTTGTGGTCGCCGGCTTCTGCCTCATGGGGAATCACTTTCATCTCATCGTGCATTGCCCGAATGGCGGGATTTCCAGGTTTATGCACGACGTCTCATCGTTGTACGGATCACTTTTCAACCGACGACACGACCGGCAAGGAACTCTGTTTTCTCGACGGTTTCACAGCACGATCATCACGAGCGACGAGCAGCTTCTCATGGCCACTCGGTACGTCGATCGGAATCCACTCGAACTGGGATTCGACATAACTAAGTACCCGTGGTCGAGCTTCTTGGCTCACGCAGAGGCCAGCAACAGTTATGACGACGACTTGGCCCGTGGCTGCCAAGTCCCCATCCGCATCATCGGTGGCCATGCGGCCTACCGCCGCTTCGTCTGCACCGACGGACCGAGTGACAAGTTCCAGCTGAGCAACGGAAGAACCCGACTGAGGGTCGCGGCAGCTCCGGTGATGCAAGAGCTACTTCAGTCACTCTGCGTAGCAGTAGCGATGGCAACCGGACAAAGCACGCCGTCGTTGGTCGAGCGTCGGCCCGGAGCACGCTCCGATGCTCGCTCAATCGCCGTCCTCGTCGCCTATGACAGTGGTCTGGCGCTTTCCAGTGAGCTCTGTAGCTTCTTCTCGTTCGCCGCCGCTTCGTCGTTGCTCTCAGCAGTAAAGCGCGCCCGCCGGAGATCCGAGCGCTCCCCCGAGTTTCGTGCTCTTGTCGAGCAAGCGCGCTATTCCTGGGCGAACGACTCTCGTCAACTCGCAAGCTAGATCGGCGATGGAGTCCTACCAACCACTCCACGTCGGGGTCGAACCTGCGTAACCGACCCGCCCACACACGCAGGATGAACCCAACCAAACCTGCGAAACGACCCGCCCACACACGCAGGATGAACCCAACCAAACCTGCGTAACCGACCCGCCCACAAACGCAGGTTGAACCCAACCAAACCTGCGTAACCGACCCGCCCACAAACGCAGGTTGCGAGGTCGGGCTACTTGGGAAGGGGGCCGAGGGCGAGGACGGCGGCTTCGGCGGCGGCCATGTCGATGTCATCGACAGACGAATGGCCGGCGACGAGTTCGGTCAGCACGGCTGCTTGCTGGTCGCCTCGACGGAAGGCATCGGCGTATGGGATCGCCGAGAACATGACCATGTTGTAGCGAGGACGGAAGTGGTCGGGAAACCGCTCGGCGAGCAGCAGCGCCAGTTGCCGCTTCAGCAGATAGTCGGGATCGTTGACCTTGTCACGCATCTCGACGTAATTCTCGAGCGCCATGTCGGCAATGGCGTTGGCGTCGTCGCGTCGTTCATTTTCGAACGCCGTGAATGCGGCCGCCAAGTCACCCGGATCGTTTCGCAAGATGCGATCGAGAGCTGCTGCGGACTCGAGCGCCAGGTTCATACCTTGGCCGTGAAACGGCACGATGCCGTGCGCGCTGTCACCGACCAGCACCGCTTGATCTTCGAAACTCCAGCCGCTCGTGCGGATCGTGCCCAGGCGGCCGAGTGGCGCATCGATGAACTGCTCGACATGGTCGGGCACCATGGCGGCGAAGTCGGCGAAGTTCTCTTCGAAGAACGAGTTGATCTCCGCAGCCGACTTCAACGCTTTGAAACTCGGTCCTTCGGCTTTGGCCGCCAGGAACAACGTGGCAGTGAAGTCGCCGGTCGGGTTCGGAAGTGCGATCAGCATGAAGTCGGTGTGCGGCCAGATGTGCAGCCCGTGGGGTTCCATCTGAAACGCCCCGCCGGGACCTGCGGGCATCTCTATCTCGACGTAGCGGTGATCGAGCATGTCCTTTCGGAGTGACCCGCCATTGAGCTCGAGAATCTCGGTGCGCACGACCGAGTTGACCCCGTCGGCGCCGAAAACCGTTCCGAACGGCACCTGATACCAGGTATCGGCTTGCGTGCCATCGGTCAACGAGATGAGATCGAGGTCGAAGTCGACGTCACGACAGCGCTGGCTGAAACGGATATCGACCTTGCCCGTGCCCTCGGCTGCGTCGAGAAGCACGTTGGTGAGCGCCGTGCGGTCGACGGACCACAACACTTCGTTCGCGAGATTGCCGTACGGCTGCAGCCCGCTCACGTTCTCATCGTGAATGATGCGGCCGTGCATCGACACGGTCAGCTGCTCGATCGTCTCGACGACACCATCGAGGTGGCGCAAAGCGGCCAGACCTCGCTCGGCGATCGCCAGGTTGATCGACCGGCCACCACCTCCCAACTCCAGACGTGGGTCGGGGCGGCTGTCGAAAACGGTTACCGGCTCACCCCGTTGACCGAGCAGAGCAGCCATGTACGCACCGGCGATGCCACCGCCCACGACGACCGTGGGGCCCTTGTCGCCTAGTGCAGTCACGCGGTGCGGTTGGCAGCAATTGCACTGGCCAACAGGTCCACGAAGCGACGGATCTCACCGAAAGTGTTGAACAGTGGCGTGGGCGCAACTCGAATCACGTTCGGGTAGCGCCAGTCACAGAAGACCCCACCCGCTTCTATTGCTTCGAAGACGGCGCGACCGTCGATGTCGTCGGGCACGATCTCCAGTGACAGCTGACAGCCGCGTTGTGCCGGATCACGAGGCGTGATCGAAGCCACATCGCCCGGCAGCAGTTCATCGAGCAGGTACAGCAGATAGGCGGTTTGTTTCTCTGACTTTGTGCGCAACGCGCCCACTCCCCCGGCCTCGTCGAATATCTCGAGCGAGGCTCGCAACGCCGCCATGGGCAAGGCCGTGCCGTTACTGACCGCCCACGACTCGGCGGTGGGGTACGGATCGAATGTGTTCTCCATGGCGAACCGGGTCGCCATGCGATTGCCCCACCAGCCCTTCATCTTCGGCAGCGACTGGTCGTTCACATGGCGCTCGTGCACGAAGATTCCGCTGATCCCGCCAGGGCTCGAGTTCACGTACTTGTACGAACACCAGGTGGCGAAGTCGACGTTGGAGTCGTGCAAGGTGAGCGGCACGTTTCCGACCGAGTGCGCCAAGTCGATGCCCACCGTGGCACCCACCGAGTGGCCAGCAGCGACGATCTCATCGATCGGCATGACCTGGCCGGTGTAGTACTGAACGCCCGGGAGCAGCACCGTGGCCAGGGAGTCACCATGCTGTTCGATGGCGGCGACGATGTCGTCGACGTGAAAGAGTTCGCCGCCGTCACGAGGCTTCACGGTCACCAGCGACTCGGCGGGATCGAAGCCATGCCAATCGATCTGGCTCTCGACGGCGAAATGGTCCGACGGAAAGGCATGTTCTTCGATCAAGATCTTGTGGCGCTCGGCGGTTGGCCGGTAGAAGCTGGCCAGGAGGGTGTGCAGGTTGACCGTGAGCGTGTTCATCACGGCGATCTCGCCAGGTTGTGCACCCACCATTCGACACAGTGGATCGATCAGGATCTCGTGATAATGCGCCCAACCCGGCTCGCCCTGGAAATGTCCCTTTACCCCCAGCGTTGCCCAGCGGTCGAGCACTTGGTTGACGTACTCGCGCGCCTTGGTCGGCAGTGGCCCCAGCGAGTTGCCGACAAAGTAGATCGAGTCGGCTGCCCCATCGGGCGGAGGCGGCAGTTCGAAGCGAGAGCGGAACTCGGCAAACTCATCGGCTGCGTCGAGCGATGCAGCCAGCGCGGTATCGGTGGACCATTCAGTCATACATCGAAGGGTACGCGACCATCACCTCCATCGACGGTTCGAGCGACGGACCACAGAGACTTCGCAAACCAGGTTGCAAAACCCGACCCGACCAGTCGAGAATGTCCGCTTCATCAACAACACATATGTGGAGCAACCATGACGCAAGGTTTTGCAACCCGTCAGATACACGCTGGGCAGGTGCCCGATTCAGACACGGGTGCCCGTACGGTCCCGATCTACCAAACGACCAGTTTCGTTTTCCGAGATGCCGAGCATGCAGCAAATCTGTTTGCGCTGGCCGAGATGGGCAACATCTACACCCGGATCATGAACCCGACGACTGGCGTGCTCGAAGCACGACTGTCGGATCTCGAGGGCGGCACCGAAACCGCCGTAGGTATCCCGGGTGCATTGGCCGTGGCCTCGGGCCAAGCTGCAACGACCCTGGCCATCACCAACATCACCGACACCGGCGGCCACATCGTGACCGCTTCTTCGCTCTATGGCGGCACGTACAACCTGTTCAACTACACCCTGCCCAAGATGGGTATCGAAGTCACGTTCGTCAACGACCCCGACGACCTCGACGAATGGCGCGCAGCCGTTCGCCCGAACACCACACTGTTCTATGGCGAGACCGTCGGCAACCCAAAGAACAACTGCTTGGATATCGAAGCGGTGGCCGAGGTCGCACACGAGGCCGGCGTGCCCCTGATTCTCGACAACACCGTGCCATCGCCCTACTTGATCAACCCCCTTAAATGGGGCGCAGACATCCTGATCGAGTCCACCACCAAGTTCATCGGCGGCCACGGAAACTCGATCGGCGGCATCATCATCGATGGCGGAAGCTTCGACTTCGGCAACGCCGAGAAGTTCCCCGGCATGAACGAACCCGATCCCAGCTACGGCGGACTCGCCTACTGGCCCGGGCTCGGCCATGGCTCGTACATCATCAAGGCACGGGTTCAGGGCTTGCGCGACACCGGCGCCGCCATGTCACCAACCAATGCCTTCCACTTCCTGCAAGGCCTCGAAACGTTGAGCCTGCGCATGGAGCGTCATGTGCAAAACGCCCAAGCGGTCGCCGAATTCCTGGATGGACACGACAAGGTCGAATCGGTCCAATACGCCGGTTTGCCATCAAGCCCATGGCATGAGCGCATGGCCAAGTACACCGAAGGGCGCGGCTTCTGCTCAGTGCCGGCGTTCATCATCAAGGGTGGACGCGAGGCAGGCGAGAAGTTCGTCAACGCCACCGAGTTACACAGCCATGTCGCCAACATCGGCGACGTACGTAGCCTGATAATTCACCCAGGATCAACCACTCACAGCCAGCTCAACGAAGCCGAGCAGGCAGCAAGTGGCGTGGACCCCGGCCTCATCCGGCTCTCCGTCGGCATCGAGACCATCGACGACATCATCGCCGACCTCGAACTCGGGTTCGCCGCGGTTTAGCTCCGCTCCGCTCGGGCCGGCGTTCGCCGGACACGGCCATACCTCTGCCCGAGCGGCTCCTGTTTTGCTTCGCTCCGCTCGGGCCGGCGTTCGCTGGACACGGCTACACGTCTGCCCGAGCCGCTCTTTCCTCGCTCTCGCCTGAGATCTTGGGGAGCATCGTGGGCTGGGAAGTCGAGTGTCTTATCAGAAGCAGACGATCGTTGACTCGGGCGCTTCGTGTTCTGTCTCGGTGTTCTGCTCTTCGAGTTCGGCGTCATGTCTGGCCAGGATCTCCTGGACAGGTGATGGGGCATCGCGTCGAAAGGTGTCGCGACCCGAATGCGGCTGAGTTGGTTGTGGCCTGATGCGTTGCCAACCCGAGCGCGGTTGGTGCCTCTTCGATTGCGGCGTGTCCTCCATGGCTCCATGGTGAAGCCTCAAAGGGCGGCGGTATGTGAATTGGCTCGCACATCGAGAGGTTCTTGGCTCGACCCGCCACGGGTACCACGAGCGGCAAACCCGCTTCTGCCTCGAACATCGACTGCGTCTGCGGTCACAACCTGGTCGGACCGGCAGACACACGAGGGCCCTGCCTCGAGCCATCGACATCTGGACCCGGACCCGTTTCCGAGCTCTGAGCGCTGAACCTTTTGTGCGTAACAAAGCGTTCACAAAAAGCCTTTACGAACTTGAACGCCGACTCAGACGCGCGACTAGGTTGATCGGCGGATGAAACGGGTACTGGGGGCCAGCGTTCCGCTCGGAGCGGCACTGCTCGCCTTTGTGCTTGGCTCGCTAATGATCCTGGCATTGGGCGAGAACCCGATCGCGGGCGGCAGCGCCATCATCGAGGGCGCATTCGGAAGCGGCGACCGCCTCGCCGTGACCGCCGTTCGGGCGACACCGCTACTACTTGTCGGCATCGGTATCACCATTGCGTTCCGTGCCAGCGTGATCAATATCGGCGGCGAGGGCCAGATCATTGCCGGCGCGCTGCTTTCCACGATCGTGGCGCTCGCCATACCCGACATACCCAAAATCATCCTGCTGCCGCTCGTGATGGTGGCCGGCATGGTCGGTGGCGGCATCTGGGGCGCCATCCCGGGCGCGCTGAAGGCCTATGCGGCGGTGAACGAGATCTTGAGCACGGTGATGTTGAACATCGTTGCCGTGCAGCTCATGAATTATCTGCTTCGTGGCCCCATGATCGACCCGATCGAGGTCGACGGCTCCCGTATTCCACAAACCGAACGACTGACCGACAATGCCGCCATGCCGACACTGGTCGACGGCACCCGGCTGCACCTGGGTGTCGTCATTGCGGTTCTCGCGGCGGTGGTCGTCTACATCATTCTGTGGCGCACCCCATTGGGATTTCGTCTGCGCGCCGTCGGCCACAATCCCGACGCCGCTCGAGCCGCTGGCATCTCGGTCGAGCGCAACATCACCATGGCCATGGCGATGAGTGGCGCGCTGTCGGGGCTGGCCGGCGTCATGCTCGTCTTCGGCAGCGAGAGCTTGCGCCTGGTCACCGACGGCAGCGCTGCTGGGTTCACCGGTTCGGCCGGGTTCAACGGCATCGTCGCCGCGCTATTCGGCGGTCTGCATCCCCTGTGGACAATACCCTCTTCCTTCCTGTTCGGCGCGCTGCTCACCGGCGCGACTCAGCTCCAGCGCGCCCTGCAGATCCCGGCTGCGCTGGCTGTGGCACTGAATGGACTCATCGTGCTGTTCGTCGTCAGCAGCGATCGGGTAGGCGGGTGGCTCGAGGGCCGACTGAACCAGGGTGCCTACGACAGCGAGACCGCCGAGCTTCGAGAATCAGCTGCAGATGACCTGGAACCCGAAGCCGATCTCGTCAGCGCTGACGACACCGCTGCTCCTCAGGACACGGTGTCATGAGCGAATTCTTCACCCTGTCTGTCCTGATTGCCACGTTTGCGTCGGCCGTACGTCTTGCCGTGCCCTATCTACTGGCGGCGCTGGGCGAGACCATTGGTCAACGAAGCGGCGTGCTCAACCTGGGCGTCGACGGCGTAATGCTGCTGAGCGCATTCGGCGCCTATTACGCCGTGATCGAAACCGGGTCCCATCTGCTCGGGATCGGCGTTGGACTGCTCATTGGCGTGTTCATGGGGGTCGTGTACGCCGTGGTCACCGTGAACCTGCATGCCAAACAAGGCATCAGTGGCATCGGCATCTTCTTGTTCGGCTTGGGGTTCAGCGACTTGTTGTCACAAGAACTCGTCGGCGCAATTCAGCCGATCCGCAAGCTGCCGTCGCTGGCGGACCTGCCGCTGGTGGGCGGCTTCTTCGAACCCCTCGAAGACATCAAGTATTTGGGCGAACTGCTGTTCAGCCACAATCTGATGACGTACATCGCCTTTGCGCTCGTGCCAGCAGTGACGTGGATGCTGAACAGCACGACCTTTGGTCTGAACATCAAGGCCGTCGGCGAAAACCCTCAAGCTGCTGACAGTTTGGGGGTGTCGGTCGAACGCACTCGATTTGCCGCCATCATGATCGGCAACGCATTGGCCGGACTGGCGGGTGCAACCTTGTCGTTGCAGCTCGGCGTATTCCAGCAGAACCTGACCAACGGTCTGGGGTTCATCGCCGTGGCGCTGGTGTACTTCGGCGCCTGGCGGGCCAAGTGGGTCATGGCCGGCGCCATGCTCTACGGCTTGGTCACCGCCACTCGCTTGCAGTGGCAGGCTCGCGACATCATCCCCAACTCGGCATCGGACCTGGCGGCAATGACCCCGGCGCTGATCACGATCCTGGCACTGGTCCTGCTTGCCAAACGCGTCCGTGGCCCGGCGGCGCTGACAAAGCCATTCTCTCGGCACTGATGCAACACGCCAGAAACATGTCGACACCACAATCGAAGTACATACTCCGAAACCCTGGGAGGGGAACCATGAAAACCACACGAGCACGCAGATGGCTGGCACTGCTGACCACATTCCTTGCGCTATCGATGGTCGCAGCTGCATGCGGCTCGAGCAGCGACGGCGACAGCGACTCGGCGGCTACCGCGGTCAGCGACTGTGGCACCGACAACTCGGTCGAGATGGGTGAATCCGTCACCGACCTTTCGGTGGCCGTGGTGGCACCCAGCGACTCCGAAGATCGAGCGTTCACGCAGAGCATGATCGACTCGCTGACGCGCTTGGGGATCGACCCCCAGGTCACCGACGGCACCTTCCAGGTCGACGTCGCTGCCGACGCCATCCGTGGCTACGCCGAAGATGGCATCGAAGTCGTGGTTGTGCACGGCACGCAGTACGGCGGCTCGCTGGCAGAGATTGCACCGGACTTCCCCGAGACGTCGTTCGTTTGGGGTACCTCGACCAGCACCAACGACATCGCCAACGTCTTCGCCTACTATCCCGAAGCCCAAGAGGGCGGCTATGTCAACGGTTGGATCGCCGGCGCAATCGCCGACGGCGGATCGATCGGTGTGGTCGGTCCCGTCGAAGCCGGCGATGCCGTTGCCTACATCAACGGCTTCTCTGCTGGTGCCGAAGCCAACGGAGCAGGTAATGTTGCCGTGACCTACACCGGTTCATTCTCCGACGTTGCACTTGCAACCGAAGCGGCCGAAGCTTTCCTGACCACAGGCGTCGACGTTCTCACCGGCACTTCACAATCCACCGTTGGCGCGGTCAACGTGGCTGCGGAAAACGAGATTCCTTGGTTCGGCACTCAGTCGAATCAAGAGGCATGGTCGAGCGATCAGGTCGTTGCCTCGCAGGTCTACCACTGGGAAGTCATTCTCGACGACATGTTCGAAATGATCGAAGGCGGCACGCTGGGCGGCGAAGCCCTGGCACTGACGCTGGAGAATGGCGGCCTGGTCGTCGAGTTCAACGGCTGCTACGACCTGGACGGTGACATCGTGGACGGTGCCGCCGACATCATCGACGAGATCATCGCCGGCGACATCACCCCACCCGCCTAGGCCCACGCATGCAACATGTACCTGGTACCTGGTACCTGGTATCTGTTGCATGCAATCAGGAGACTTCATGAGCGAATCCACACCCCTGCTCCAAATGCGCCATGTGACCAAGCGCTTTCCTGGTGTGCTCGCGAACGACGATGTGTCGTTCGACGTGCTGCCGGGCGAAGTGCACACATTGCTGGGCGAGAACGGTGCGGGCAAGAGCACACTCATGAAGATCCTGTTCGGGCTCTACATGCCTGACCACGGCGACATTCTGCTGCGGGGCAAACCAACGCAGATCACCTCGCCAACCAGCGCAATCGAGCAACGAGTGGGGATGGTGCACCAGCACTTCATGCTGGTGCCCAGCCTCACCGTTGCCGAAAACGTGGCGCTAGGCCTTCCCTCGAGTCGGGGCATCCGCACCGACCTCGACGTCGTGTCCAAGCGCATCCTGGAGATCTCCGAACAATACGGGCTGGCCGTCGACCCGGGAATCGAGATCTGGAAGATGTCGGTGGGTGAGCGCCAACGAGTCGAGATCATCAAGGCGCTTTATCGAGACGCCGAGCTGCTGGTTCTCGATGAACCCACCGCCGTGCTCACCCCACAAGAAGTCGACGATCTCTTCGTGATCCTGCGCAAGATGACCGCGCAGGGAACCGGCATCGTCTTCATCAGCCACAAGCTGCACGAGGTCCTCGAGCTGAGCGATCGCATCACAGTGCTGCGAAATGGTCGGGTGACGGGTGCCACCACGCCTGCCCAGACAAGCCGCCAGCAACTCGCCGAGATGATGGTCGGGCGCGAGGTCAAGCTTGCACCCGACAAGCCACCCCAGCACCTGGGCGGGGTACGGCTCGAGCTCGACAATGTTCGGGTCCAGGGCGATCGCGGCACCATGGCCGTAGACGGCGTAGACCTGTCGGTACACGCGGGCGAGATCGTGGGCATCGCCGGTGTTTCCGGCAATGGGCAGCGCGAGCTGGCCGAGTCCATTGCGGGTCTGCGCCACCCCGAGACGGTTTCCACCATCTCGATCGATGGCGTCGATATCACCCATGCCAACCCGGCTCAGTGCCGGGGTGCCGGGCTGAGCTATGTGGCCGAAGAACGTATGAAAGACGGCGCCGTCGGCGAGTTCGACATCAGCGAGAACCTGCTGCTGGTGAATCACGGCGAGCAGCGTTTCATTCGTGGAGGCCTGTTCGACTTCAACGCCATCAAGAAGCACTGTCAGCGGTTGGTCGACAACTTCGACGTCAAGACGCCGTCGCTGAGCACACCGATCAGCAGCCTGTCCGGTGGCAACATCCAGAAGGTCATCATGGCTCGCGAACTCGACAGCGAGCCCAAGGTCGTGCTGGCATGCCAGCCCACGCGGGGTGTCGACATCGGCGCCGCCGAGTACATCCACTCACAGCTCATCGCCCAGCGATCAGCAGGCTGTGCAGTCGTGATGATCTCCGAGGATCTCGACGAGATCCTGGGCCTGGCCGACCGCATCGCCGTGATATTCGAAGGCAAGATCGTGACCTTCGTCGATCGCCAAGACGCCACCAAGGAGCAACTCGGCCTGGCCATGGCTGGCGCCGGCTGAAGCGAGATCAGCGCCTACCCACTTCCACCACGTGGGATGGGTATTACGTGTCGGCGTACTTCTCGATGGTCTCGGCCCAGCCCGGGACATCGTCGGGACTGCTGATGGCCGTGTCGAGTCCGGTAACGCTACTCACGGGGACCACTACGCGAGACACGCCCATGGCAGCGAGCTTGGGGATGTCGTTCAGGTCGTCGGGCAGCGCGGCGGTGAACTCGATGGCATCGGGGTCGCGCCCGTGCTCCTCGGCGGACGAACGAACCAGATCGAACAACTCGGTCGGAGCACCTCGTGCCGGGAAGTAACCATCGCCCAACCGGCCCGCACGACGAGCGGCGATCTTGCTGTCGCCGCCAATGATGATCGGCACCGACTCCTGCGCAGGCTGTGGTCGGCAGTACGTGTTGTCGAAGTTGATGAAATCGCCATGGAACGTTGGACTTTCGGCGGTCCAGAGTTCGCGCATGGCCGCCACGTACTCGTCGGTTCGCGCACCGCGGTCGTCGAACGAGGCGCCGATCGCATCGAACTCTTCTCGCATCCATCCGACACCGATTCCCAACATGATTCGACCACCCGACAGATGATCGAGCGTGGCGACTTGTTTGGCGGTGACCACCGGGCTGTGCTGGGGCAAGATGAGCACCGCGGTACCGAAACGGATCGTGGACGTCACACCGGCCATGTACGCCATCCAGATCAGTGGGTCGGGTAGATCCAGATCGTCGACACCATCGGCCATCTTGCCGCTGGCGCTGTAGGGATAGGGCGACGCATAGTTTGCAGGTACGACGGTGTGTTCGATAGTCCAAGCCGACTCGAACCCGGCTGCTTCTCCAGCCTGCACGAGCTCCTTCGCTGCTGTCGAGTGCACGTAGGGTCCCGTGTTGCAGTACCTGAGTCCGAACTTCACACCCATGCTCCTCTACGCCCGATGTGGCCACGCTAGCCGGGGATCACTTGGTACATCCTGCTGTTCTGCATGATGTACGGGTCCCGTCGCAGTCGAAGGGAACGGGTCCCTGTGCGATTCCGACTGCCGCCGCGAACCTGACGTACCATCCATTGCGGATCGGCCATAGGCGCAGTACCTGAGAATTTTGGCCTACGTTCTTCCAAAATCAGGACTACATTTTCTGTCGCTCGTCGCCGCCTCATGCGCTACGTTTGCGGCGTGCATGTGTGGCTCAACGGGCAGCTCGTCGACTCAGACCACGCCACACTTCGGATCGACGATCACGGTCTGGTGGTCGGCGATGGAGCGTTCGAGACACTCAAGACCAGCGGTGGTCAGGCGTTCGCCGTGACGCGCCATCTGCGCCGGCTCACCCACAGTCTCGAGGCGCTGGCCATCGATGTACCCGACCTGAAGCAACTGCGCCGGGCGATCGCCGAAACCGTCGACGCCGGCGGGCACAGAGAGTCGCGCATCCGCGTGACCGTCACTGCAGGAAGCGGGTCGCTCGGCTCGGGTATGCCCGGTGGGATCCCGTCGGTGGTTGTAGCGGTGACCGAGCTCGCGCCCAAGGTGCAGCCGATCGCGATCACGGTGCCGTGGACCCGTAACGAGCGTGGTGCCACCGCAGGGCTGAAGACCACGTCGTATGCCGAGAACGTTCGGGCGCTGCGGGTAGCCCACGAGGCGGGTGCGACCGAAGCATTGATGGCCAACACTCGCGACGAATTGTGCGAGGGGACGGGCACGAACGTGTTCATCGTCCGCCATGGGCAGGTGTTCACTCCCCCGCTCTCGTCGGGTTGCTTGGCGGGGGTGAGCCGTGAGTTGCTCATCGAGGCGGCCGACGTGACCGAGCAGGTGATGCCGTTCGATGTCCTCACCACTGCCGACGAGATCTTTCTGACATCGACCACTCGCGATGTGCAAGGGCTCACGCGAATCGACGATCGAGAGCTCGCTGTTGGACCCGTGACCCAGAAGATGGAAGCGATCTTCGACCACATCCTGAGAACCGTCGACCCATGACCACCCATGTCGTCTTCTTGCGGGCCATCAATGTGGGAGGTCGCAACAAGATCCCCATGGCCGCCCTGCGAGAACTGCTCGAGGATCTCGATTTCGCCCACGTCGCCACCTACATCCAGAGCGGCAACATCATCTGTGATTCGTCCAAGAAGCCCGCATCGGTGGCCTCCACGATCAAAGACGGAATCGCCGAACGATTCGGTCATGCCATCGCCGTGATGGTTCGTACGGTGCCCGAGCTCGAGCGGCTCGTCGCAGAATGGCCCTATGGTGCCGCCGATCCCAAGGCGAGCGGTGTGGTTTTCCTGGCCGCGACGTTCGACGGCGAACTCGATGCCTCGGCGTTCGCCCCCGACGAATGCCAGACCGCGGGTGCCGACGTCTATGTGAACTGTCCGACCCGGTTCGCCGACACCAAGATCACCGGCGCATGGGTCGAGAAGCAGACCGGACTCGCCGGCACCCGCCGCAACTGGTCCACCGTGCTGAAGATGCGCGAGCTGGCATCAGGCTGATCAGGCCCGTGCCCCGCATTGCTGGTGCGGGCTACCTCTACCCTGCAGCGGAGTGCGCTGGCCATGGGACAAGTCCGAGTCCGAAATCGATCACAGTTATCTCGGCGAGGTAATTACCAATCGTGTTGCGCTGGGCCGACCCTTCTTGGAAACGAACCCGGACCGCTACTTGGCGTTGACGGACGCGATCATCGAGGAAAAGCTCTGGGAAGCTGCTGCGGGGTTCACCCTGGAGCCGGACATGATCGTGACCATCGCCGCCAACGCTGCGGTGCCCATAATGGGTCTGGACATGTGGGCGTATCGCACGGTGCGCTCCATCATCGTGCATCCGACAACGACCGTAACCAAGGGCACGCGACGTGGCCCGAGCGAGTCGGTTGCCTCTGATGCCGAGGTGCACATCATTGGTCAGGCTTCGCCCTATTCGGGGCCTCTGTCGCTGTCGTGGGACGCCGTAGCCGCGAGCAGCAATGCCCCGCACCATGGTCAAAATGTGGTGATTCACGAGTTCGCCCACAAGATCGACATGACCGACGGCGAAGCCGATGGCGTACCCCCACTGCGGCGCGATTCGCTGCAGGCGTGGGAAGACCTCCTCGATCGCGAGTACCGACGCAGCAATTCCCGCGAATCCGACTGGGATCTGCGCGCCTATGCCTGGACCAACAAGGCCGAGTTCTTCGCCGTTGCGACCGAATCGTTCTTCACCACGCCCGAACATCTGCGACAGGCCAAGCCCGATCTGTTTCGTGGGCTCTGCGACTTCTACTGCGCGCAGTCACCCAACTAAACCAGCGGGACCCAACAGGAGACGAACGCGAAAGACGACAGCGAACGACGACAGCGAAAATAGGCCGTGAAGATTAGTCCATGAGATCAGACCGTGGAAAATCGATCAGCGGAAAACGACAAATGGCAGCCCGAGGGCTGCCATGGATCGAGTAGCGGCTGCGACCGAGGGCGAGCTGCGTGTCAGGAGAGGAGGGTTACTTCTCTTCCTTGAAAATGACGTGTTTGCGAGCTTTGGGGTCGTACTTCATGAGCTCGATACGCTCACGGCTGTTGACCTTGTTCTTGGTCGTCACGTACTGGTAGCCAGTACCTGCGGTGCTCTTGAGCTTTATGATCGGGCGTTTATCGCTTCCAGCTGGCATCAGACCTTGACCCCTTTGCGACGCATGTCTGCGAGAACCTTCTCGATTCCATGCTTGTTGATGGTCTTGAGACCCTTGGCAGAGACCTTGAGCTTGACCCAACGCTTTTCGCTGGGAACCCAGAAACGCTGCGTCTGGATGTTGACATCCCAACGACGGCGGGTCTTTCGTTGTGAGTGCGAGACGTTGTTGCCGAAGCTCGGCTTGCGTCCAGTCACTTGACAGATGTTCGACATAACCCAGCCACGATAGCGGCTCGATACGCAAAAGGCATCGGCTATGGCCTCAAAGCCTGGTCACTGTGTGATACGTCATAGCGGTGATCTCGAAACCCGATCGTGTCTGGTACGTGGCCTATGGCTCGAACGTTGACCGAACCCGCTTTCTTCGCTACCTGCAGGGCAATGGCGACCACGCGGGAGCGCGTGATGCCACACCGCCCGCCGAAGGTCGATTCGCCACCGCTTCGCTGCAGTTGCGCTTTGCGGGCGAGTCACAGCGTTGGGGCGGGGGTGTCTGCTTCGTGAACCCGGATCCAACGGCAACCGCGTATGTCCGAGCGTGGGACATCACCGCCGCGCAGTTCGAGGACGTTTTTGCCCAGGAGAATCGAGGCGTGGTCGGTACCCCACTGCCATGGGAGGCCATGGTTCGGGGCCAGACCGAAGCCGGCGGCCGGTGGTACGGGCTGGTGGTACCTGTTGATCTACCGTTCGCCAGCGACGAACATCCGGCCTATACCTTCACCTGGACAACGCGCTTCGACCACAACCCGCCCTCGCCTGCGTATCGCCAAACGATCGAGCGAGGGCTCGCCGACCACCCAGACCTTGGGCCCGCCGACCTGGCGAACTATCTCGACGCCGCGATCATCTGACCCCGATCATCCATCGTCAACGACCGCAACCAACCTGCGTAAATGGGCGGGTCACTAACGCAGGACCCGACCGCAACCAACCTGCGTAACAGGGCGGGTCACTAACGCAGGTCCCAACCGCAACCAACCTGCGTAAAGGGGCGGGTCACTAACGCAGGTCCCAACCGCAACCAACCTGCGTAAATGGGCGGGTCACTTACGCAGGTCCCAACCGCAACCAACCTGCGTACCAGGGCGGGTCACTAACGCAGGTCCCAACCGCAACCAACCTGCGTAACAGGGCGGGTCACTAACGCAGGTTTTGCCTAGCGGGCGATGGTGGTGGGGCCGACGTTGGTGTCGAGCCACTTCACGAGTGGCTTGGCGGCGTCGAGAGTTGCCATGACGCGGTCTTTGGGCTCGGCGGTATCGAGCCAGGCGCCGATCTTCCATTCCCGCCGGGCAACACAGCCCTTCATCCGCAGCAGTTCGATCCGAGGATGGTTTTTCGGGTAGCCCCGAGGCGCTGTCTTGAGTGAGTCGAACGACATGACTTCCACGTCGGCAGCGGTGACTTTGGCGATTGCCCGCTCGAGAACCTCGGCCGTCTTGTCGTCGTCGATCGCGGCTCGGAACCTGGCCAGCTGGTCCTTGGCCATCATGTAGTAGCCGGTGCCGGTGCTGAAGCTGTCGGCGGACAGACTCACATAGCCGCCGTTCTCGAAGGCGGCAGCGATGTTCGTCTTGTAGGGCGTCTTGTCCTTGCTGAAGCGCACATCTCGGTGCGGGCGGAAGATCTTGCTGGGTCCGTACTTCTTGGCGAGCTCATCGAGCAGCCCTTGCATGGGCGCGCGCACGAACTCGTCGTAAACGGGCTTGTGTTCAGTCCAGAAGACCTTGGTGTTGTCGTCTTCGAGTCGCTCGAAGAACTCGATTGCTTCGATCGGCCAGCCGGTGAATGCCATGCTCGGGATCGTAGACCTGCCCTTCTGAAACGCGCCGCAAAGGCCCCAGATCCTATGGGAAAGGCCAGATCCTAGGCGTCGTCATCATTGTCGAGCGGAGCGAGCAGTGCATCAATCACTTCCTGCGGCACCTGCACACCACCCTCCTGAAACGCGCCGCAAAGGCCCCGGATCCTATGGGAATAGCCAGAACCTAGGCGTCGTCATCATTATCGAGCGGAGCGAGCAGTGCATCGATCACTTCCTGCGGCACCTGCACACCTTCTTCGACTCCGTCTTGGTCGCCGTCAGAGGCTTGGTCGCCGTCAGCCAGGATGTCGTCTTCGGTCCGCTCGAATATTCCTTCCGGGATCGGACACCCTTGCGCCCATTCCCGCTCCTCGCAGTCGTACACCATTGGTTCCGAATCGATATCGCCGTCGGCGCCGGCAAGATCGACGACACCATCTTCGAGGGTGGTTTCGTCGAAGCCCTCGACGTTTTCCATCCCATCGGATTCCGCTGCCCCGGTCTGGGCTGCTTCGGTTTCGTTGCTTGGCAGCGGTTCGTCAGGGGGTACCTCATCGAACAATGAATCATCTACTGGCTCCGAGAACGTCGGGTCGGCGGGTGCAGCATCCGGTAAGGCGAACTGCGTGGTGTCGAACGGTTGGGCAGGCGCGCTGGCGACAGCCGCCGGTGACTCTTGTCGCGGGTTGGCCGGAATAGTCACGAGCGGGATGCTGGGATCGAACGGGTCTGCTGGCACGGGAGTGGGAGTTGCATTGGCCGGATTCGACACGTCATCTCGGTCTTCTTCTGGGAGCGGCAGCCGCTCGAAGCTGTTGGTCTGGGGATCAAACCCCGGCAACGCCAGTTCTTGTTGCTGTTGGCGCTCTGCGCTCGAAAGCGGCGGCGGGTCAGGCGGTTCCGGCAGATCTTGCGGATTCGGCACCGGGAACGCCTCGTCGTCTCCATCTTCTTCGGCCGGGTCAGTCGTACTCGAGTCAGGCTCACCTACTTCGATCTCGACACTGTCGTCTCGGCCACGATCTTGCTCCACCGTTGGGTCGCTGTCGGTGGACACCAGCTGAGAATCAGGCCCTGAACACCCGGCAAGCACAAGCAACGCTGCCACTGCTGTTGCGACAAATACCCCTCGCAGACCGCCCGATCCGGGGGTTGATCGATGGAGACGGCCGCTGCCGACTATCTTTCGCCAGACGTGAGACTCGACGCTCATGTTGTCCTCGGTTTCTTTCGTGGTATTCGTGCTTGGGCTTGGTTCGTTGAGTTGAGAGATGTGGCCAAGGGCGAGGCCACATCACGGGGTGGTGCGGCTCGGAGGAGCTGCACCACCCTCGTTGGTTCGTTGGTCACTTCATTGGCTACTGGACGGTTGGTGTTTCCTCCCGATGGTTGCGTCGGCGGCGAGCGCCTACTGCCACGAAGAAGACGCCCACGGCGAGTAGCAGCACGCCCAGGCTTATCAACCGGCCCGAGTTGGCACCGGTGAGTGCCAGCGGGTTCCCGGGTCGTGACGGAGCCGGCGGTTGTGCTGGCTGGTCGGGGGTGAGGGACAGGCGTGGTGGGACCGACTGACTGATGCGGCCCGGACTGCTCGGGGTGGTTGGGGCCGTTGGGGTTACTGCGGGACGGGCACGGGTGACGTTGGCAATATCACTGTCGTCTTCGTCACCGCCTTCGTTGTCGAGTACGTCATCGATCAGCACGTCTTCGGTGCTGTCTCCGAACTCCGAATCGACGTCGCCCAAGGAGATGGCGTCGCCTGTTACCGGGTGCGACGTGCTCGCCGCCTCGATACCTGCCAGGTTCTGGTAGTCACCAAAGCCCGAAATTTCGGTATCGAGCGTGATGATGACCGACTCGCCCGGGGCCAATGGGCCAGCAACGGTATGGGTTGCTGTTCCATCGTCGTTGACCGTCCAGTCGTCATCGATGATCGTCATGCCAGCAGGCGGGTAATCGACGATCATGATGTCGCTGGCCGTCACCGTGCCCTGGTTGAACACTTCGATGGTGAAGCTTCGACCGTCGGCAGCAGCGTCAGCAGGCGAAACTGCCTTCTTCTGCAGTGCCAGGTCGACGATCAGTTCCACACCGTCGTAGTGGGAAATGTCCTCATCGGTGGCCGGCACCGAGTCGGGTACAGCCAGGAAAGTGTCCGGGTCGTTCGGGTTCGGGTAACCAGGCGTGCCTGAGACCGAACCGGTGTTTGTGTAGGGACCAACTCCAGCCTGACCTTCGCCAGTGCAGGTGACGGTTGCTTGCGGGGCCAACATGGCCACCGTGGCGGTGCCATCACCACAATCGATGATGACTCCCTGGTCGTCGGTGACCTCGATGTCGACCAGCACCTGGGTGCCGGAGTTGGTGACCGAGTACGTCCACTCGATTGCGTCACCTTCAAGAATTGTTTCACCAGGAGCTTGGTCGGAGTCCGAGCCGTTGGTGGCCTTCTCGATGGCGATGGAAGGTACGCCACCGAAGTAGTTCGATGGGTCTTCGTCGGTAGCTGGCTCGGCATCAGGGATGGGGTCGTACCCGCCGTTGCCGTTGGGCGACGCTGGGGTGCCGACCACATCACCAATGTTGGAGTATTGGCCGGCTGCGGCGATACCGGTGGCGGTACACACATGGGTCGCACCTGGCAACAACACCGCAATGGAGTTGTTGTTCTCTCCACAATCAATGGTCTCGCCCTGGTCGTCGTTGACGATCAGGTTTATCAGCGGTGTGGTCGAGGTGTTGATGACCGTGTATTCCCAAATGACCGGGTCGCCCGTCACGATCGGCACACCGGGAATGGTGTTTGCATCACGATCATTGGTCTTCTTGACGATCTTCACGTCACCGTCATGGGCAACATAATGCGACAGATCATCGTCGTCGACCGGGTCGAGACCCGATGGCTCATAGGAGTCGGGGTCATTTGGATCGACGTCGGGATCGGTTGGATCGCCAATCTGTGCTGGCGTGCCAGACACGACAGCAAGGTTCTCGTAGGCACCCAGGCTCGCCGTACCGGTGGCAACACACGTTGCCTCGGCGCCGACAGTCAGCAGCGCAATGGTGTTGGTTCCCGAATCACAGACAACAGTCACTGCTGGGTCAGAGTCGGTGACGGTCACGTCGGTGAGCGCGAAGTCGCCGGTGTTCGATATCACGTAGGTCCAAGTGACATCATCGCCGGGCTCGAGCAATGGACCAACCGTGGTGTCGGCGTCGTCGCCGTTGGTGTCCTTCTCGACCTCGATGGAAGGTACGCCACCGAAGTAGTTCGACGGGTTTTCGTCGGTAGCCGGCTCAGCACCGGGGATGGGGTCGTACCCGCCGTTGTCGTTGGGCAAGGCCGGGGTGCCGACAACATCACCGATGTTGGAGTATTGGCCGGCTGCGGCGATACCGGTGGCGGTACAGATCTGGGTTGCGCCGGGCAACAAGACTGCAATGGAATTGTTGTTGTTTCCACAATCGACCGGCTCGCCCTGGTCGTCGGTGACGATCAGGTTGATGAGCGGCGTGGTCGAGGAGTTGACCACCGTGTATTCCCAGATGACCGGGTCACCGGTGATGATCTGCACACCAGGGACGACGTCTGCGAGACGATCATTCGTTGTCTTGACGATCATCAGATCGCCGTCGTGAGCCACGTAATGCGACAGGTCATCGTCGCCGACCGGGTCGAGACCCGACGGCTCATAGGAGTCGGGGTCGTCGGGATCAGCATTCGGATCAGTGAGTTGAGCCGGCGTACCCGACACCTCGCCCAGGTTCTCGTAGGCACCCAACGCTGCCGTGCCGGTGGCAACACAGGTCGCTTCGGCACCAACAGCCAGGAGTGCAATGGTGTTGGTTCCCGAATCACACACCACGGTGACAGCTGGGTCGGAGTCAGTGACAGTCACTTCGGTCAATGCGACGTTCCCGTCGTTGGTGACCACATAGGTCCAGGTCACGTCGGCGCCGATGGCGAGCACCGGGCCAACCGTGGTGTCGGCGTCGTCGCCGTTGGTGTCCTTCTCGAGGTCGATGGAGGGATCAGAACCGTAGTAGTTCGATGGATCCTCGTCGATTGACGGGTCATGACCGGTTGGCACGTATGAGCCTGGGTCATCACTTGGACCATCGGGGTTCGCTGGATCAGCAATTGCTGGGATTCCTTCGACGGTGGAGTCGTTGCGGTAGTCGCCGAGTTCGGCGGTGCCGGTGGCGGTACAGGCAACGGTTTCGCCCACAGCCAGGACCGGGATCCGGTCAGATCCCCCGCCGCAGTCGACGGTGATGTTCGGGTCGAGGTCTTCGACCAGCACATCGATCATCACCGTGTTGGCGTTGTTGGTCACCGCGTAGGTCCAGACCACGGAACCATCTTCCAGGATCTGCTCACCGGGTGCGACATCGCTGTCTTGACCGTTGGTGGACTTCTCCAAGACCAGGCCGCCTGCGAGAGCGAACAGGTTCGAGGGATCTTCATCGGTGTACGGTTCGTCGACGATCTGAGTGAACTCAGATGGGTCTGTTGGCCATGTCGAAGGATCACTTGCCACTACATCTGGCGCATCCAGATCGGTCGGAACTGCACCGATACCGGTGACATCAGAATCATTCTGATACGCACCAGCAGCTGCGGTCGCCGGAGCGATCGAAGTGCAGGTCACCACCTGACCCGGAGCCAAAGCAGCAACAACATTGGTGCCATCGCCACAATCGATCCCAGCACCAATGTCACTGTCGGTCACGGTCACATCGAGCATCATCACACTCGACGTGTTCGTGACTTCATAGGTCCAGACCACAGCATCACCCGGGTTCAGAGCCACACCAGGAGCAATGTCCGCATCGACACCGTTGGTGGCCTTTTCGAGAACAAGACCACCCTCGACACCGAAGTAATGCGAGTCATCCGCGTCATCGACATCATCACCACCGGTCGGGGTGAACTCATCAGGATTTGATGGCCACTCATCAGGATCGGTTGGATCGACATCAGGATCAGACGGCAGCACCGGAGAACCAACCACCGAGCCGGTATTGGCATAAGCACCACTACCAGCAACACCAGTAGCGGTACAGGTAACCATCTCACCCGGGATCAACAACGCAATCGTGTTGTCAACACTCGGCGCACATACCACCGACACTGCAGGATCAGAATCGGTGACAGTCACGTCAACCAAACCAGTCGTACCGGTGTTGCTCACCACATAGGACCAGGTGACATCGTCGCCAACCGCAATGGGTTCACCCGGAGCGCTATCGGACTGCACCGTGTTCGTCGCCTTCTCGATACCAATCCCATCAATCGCTGCGAGGTAATGAGAAGCATCGTCGTCATCGACCGGGTCGAGACCCGATGGCTCATAGGAGTCCGGGTCATTTGGATCGACGTCGGGATCGGTTGGATCGCCAATCTGTGCTGGCGTGCCAGACACGACAGCAAGGTTCTCGTAGGCACCCAGGCTCGCCGTACCGGTGGCAACACACGTTGCCTCGGCGCCGACAGTCAGCAGCGCAATGGTGTTGGTTCCCGAATCACAGACAACAGTCACTGCTGGGTCAGAGTCGGTGACGGTCACGTCGGTGAGCGCGAAGTCGCCGGTGTTCGATATCACGTAGGTCCAAGTGACATCATCGCCGGGCTCGAGCAATGGACCAACCGTGGTGTCGGCGTCGTCGCCGTTGGTGTCCTTCTCGACCTCGATGGAAGGTACGCCACCGAAGTAGTTCGACGGGTTTTCGTCGGTAGCCGGCTCAGCACCGGGGATGGGGTCGTACCCGCCGTTGTCGTTGGGCAAGGCCGGGGTGCCGACAACATCACCGATGTTGGAGTATTGGCCGGCTGCGGCGATACCGGTGGCGGTACAGATCTGGGTTGCGCCGGGCAACAAGACTGCAATGGAATTGTTGTTGTTTCCACAATCGACCGGCTCGCCCTGGTCGTCGGTGACGATCAGGTTGATGAGCGGCGTGGTCGAGGAGTTGACCACCGTGTATTCCCAGATGACCGGGTCACCGGTGATGATCTGCACACCAGGGACGACGTCTGCGAGACGATCATTCGTTGTCTTGACGATCATCAGATCGCCGTCGTGAGCCACGTAATGCGACAGGTCATCGTCGCCGACCGGGTCGAGACCCGACGGCTCATAGGAGTCGGGGTCGTCGGGATCAGCATTCGGATCAGTGAGTTGAGCCGGCGTACCCGACACCTCGCCCAGGTTCTCGTAGGCACCCAACGCTGCCGTGCCGGTGGCAACACAGGTCGCTTCGGCACCAACAGCCAGGAGTGCAATGGTGTTGGTTCCCGAATCACACACCACGGTGACAGCTGGGTCGGAGTCAGTGACAGTCACTTCGGTCAATGCGACGTTCCCGTCGTTGGTGACCACATAGGTCCAGGTCACGTCGGCGCCGATGGCGAGCACCGGGCCAACCGTGGTGTCGGCGTCGTCGCCGTTGGTGTCCTTCTCGAGGTCGATGGAGGGATCAGAACCGTAGTAGTTCGATGGATCCTCGTCGATTGACGGGTCATGACCGGTTGGCACGTATGAGCCTGGGTCATCACTTGGACCATCGGGGTTCGCTGGATCAGCAATTGCTGGGATTCCTTCGACGGTGGAGTCGTTGCGGTAGTCGCCGAGTTCGGCGGTGCCGGTGGCGGTACAGGCAACGGTTTCGCCCACAGCCAGGACCGGGATCCGGTCAGATCCCCCGCCGCAGTCGACGGTGATGTTCGGGTCGAGGTCTTCGACCAGCACATCGATCATCACCGTGTTGGCGTTGTTGGTCACCGCGTAGGTCCAGACCACGGAACCATCTTCCAGGATCTGCTCACCGGGTGCGACATCGCTGTCTTGACCGTTGGTGGACTTCTCCAAGACCAGGCCGCCTGCGAGAGCGAACAGGTTCGAGGGATCTTCATCGGTGTACGGTTCGTCGACGATCTGAGTGAACTCAGATGGGTCTGTTGGCCATGTCGAAGGATCACTTGCCACTACATCTGGCGCATCCAGATCGGTCGGAACTGCACCGATACCGGTGACATCAGAATCATTCTGATACGCACCAGCAGCTGCGGTCGCCGGAGCGATCGAAGTGCAGGTCACCACCTGACCCGGAGCCAAAGCAGCAACAACATTGGTGCCATCGCCACAATCGATCCCAGCACCAATGTCACTGTCGGTCACGGTCACATCGAGCATCATCACACTCGACGTGTTCGTGACTTCATAGGTCCAGACCACAGCATCACCCGGGTTCAGAGCCACACCAGGAGCAGTGTCCGCATCGACACCGTTGGTGGCCTTTTCGAGAACAAGACCACCCTCGACACCGAAGTAATGCGAGTCATCGGCGTCATCGACATCGTCACCACCGGTCGGGGTGAACTCATCAGGGTCGGTAGGCCAAGCATCAGGATTGGTTGGATCGATCGCGGGGTCAGTCGGGAATGCTGGCGTGCCCACCACCGTGGCGGTATTGGCATAAGCGCCACTACCAGCAACACCGGTCGCGGTGCAGGTCACAATCTCACCCGGGATCAACAACTCAATCACATTGCTGACCTGTGCTGTTGGGTCGCAATCAACCGTGACATTCGGGTCGGAGTCCATGATCGTCACGTCGAGCAAGGCCGTGGTTCCGGTGTTTTCCACCACATAGGACCAGGTGACATCATCGCCAACGGCGATGAGCTCACCGGGAGCATCATCGGACTGCACGAGGTTGGTGTCCTTCTCGATGTCCACGCTTGGGGAGGCACCCAGGTAGTGCGATGGGTCCTCGTCATCGACAGCATTCAACGTTGTGCCATCAGGATTTAACGCTGGCGTGAATACCGTTGGATCATCTGGCCAGTTGTCTGGATCACTCAGCTCACAGTTGCACGTTGCAGGATCCGGCAGCACCGGATCCCCCGTGACATCGCCGATGTTGGCGTAATCACCAATGGTGGCTGAGCCAGTTCCCTGGCACGTAACCGTGTCACCGGGCAACATGATCCCGATCACGGGCCCCGTTGCATCATCAAAGACGCTGTCGCCGTTGACATCACAGATCACTGCGACGTTCTGGTCATCGTCGACCGTCACGTTCGCCAGCGCAGTGTTGCCGGAGTTCTCGACCTCATAGGTCCAGGTCACGGTTTCGCCTGCGAGAATCACCGGTCCCTGCGGGGTATCAGCATCGAAGCCGTTCGTGTCCTTTTCGATGTCAATGCTCGGGCTCACCGAGAAGTGGTGAGACGGATCATCGTCATCCACGTCGATCAAGGGTTCACCGTTCGTGTCCAGTGCTGGTGAATTCAGCGCCGGGTCTGTTGGCCACGACGTTGGATCATCAGGATCACAATCACAGGTAGCGAAGTCCGGCAGTACCGGAGTACCGCTGGTCAGAGCAGAGTTGGCGTACTGGCCGGTGCCAGCACCCTGGGCGTCGATACCGACGGCGTTCTCGATGAAACAGTTACGGGATTCGCCAGGCAACAACAGAGGGATCAGGTTGGTGCCATCGGACAAGCCGTCGGCATCAATATCACAGTCTGCGGCACCCTCGACGCTATCGATCACGGTGACATCAGCCAGGCTCGTCCAGCCGGTATTGGTCACCTGAAAGCTCCAGATAACGATAACACCCGGCATCAGCAGTGGGCCAGGCTCGATGTCGGCCTGCAAACCCTCGGTCCACTTTTCCACATCGATGTCGGCCAGCGACTCGTCGAACTGTTCTGGAGTAATCAGACCCATATCGATCGTCGGGTCGTGTTGGCCTGGTACGAGTGTGAAGACATGACTCAAACCGGTGAAGCGATCCGCATCACTGTCAGCAGCGTCGTCTGCGCCTTGGTCATCCAAGGTCGGCAACAAGCCAGACGGTGTTGGATCGAACTGGATCTGATACGAGCCAGCAGGCAGATCGGTGAATTCATACCAACCTGGAGCACCCGTGGCCGGATCATTACCCGTCGCCAGCGTCATGATCGGGGTTGCGGCCTGGTCAGCCGGCGACAACGTGGCCCACTCGGCAGCGGTCAGCACCATGCCCGTGGCTGGATTGCGGTACAGCGGATCACCGTTGCCATCGAGCAATGTGACGAGCACACCGTTCACACCCGTCTCACCGGGGTCCTGGATGCCGTCGACGTCGGTGTCCTGCCACACGAAATCGCCGACTGAAGCAGGTTCGAAGAACCGCACCTTGGCCTGGTTTGCCACCAGGTCACCGATCTGATCCGAGGTGACCTGGACATCGTTCACGTACCACTGAAGCGGAACCTCGTCGCCGCCTGCAGTCGCCTGGATCTCGATCACTGTCGATTCGAGTGGGCCGAGTTCATCGATGATCCACTCGATCTGAGTGGTGTTGTTCGGACCGGCGCTCGTCACACCAGCCGTGACACCAACATCGACCACCGAACCGGCGTAGTCCAAGCCATCAGGCAAGAAGTCGGTAACCACCAGGTTCGTGTTCGTCGTGTCGGTAGCCGGGTTCGTGATCGTCAGTTCCCACGTGACCACGCCACCATTGGGAATGTACGGGAACTGTTGCTCATCAGGAGTCTTCGAGATCTCCAAGCCGTATTCGCCGATCGAAGCCGAAGCGGGATCGCGATCACGAGCCTGCGTGATGGCGCCTGGCAACGCGTTGCCGGCGGCGTCGGTCATCTGCACCGACGCCCAGTTCGTGGTGACCTGCGGCGCACCGTTCTGGGGGATGGCGTCGAACTGAATCTCCACCACTGCGCCTGCAGGAACATCGCCCAGATTCCACTCGACTGTGTCGGTGCCGCCACCGGTGGTGACCGTAGGTTCGCCGGGAGCTGCAGCACCACCAGTAGCGGCCGCTGCGGTGGAACCGGGGTCGTAGGTCCAGTTGAAAGGCAGTTCGTCGACCACCGTCACGTTGAACGCCGTCGAGTCACCCACGTTCTGCACGACGAGGCACCATGGAACCGGTGTTCCGATCTCTACGAACGCAAACTCATCGGCGCATTCGAGCGTCTTGTCGATCTTCACCTCGGGCGCGGTCAGTGGCAGCGACGTGTTGGTCTCGCCGCCGACATAGGAACGGTCGCCCGGTGCTGGTTCAACGCCGGGACGGGCGAAGAACTCATCGACCGAAGCATCGTTGTCGGCAACCCAGATACCGTCGGTCAAGAACGTGTCCACGATCTCGGCGGTGTAGGTGAAGAACGCAGTTTCGCCCTGGTCGAGTTCGGTGATGAACCAGCCCAATTCGGGCGCGACCGCGGTCCAACCCTGCGTCACAAACCAATCGGGGTCGGTGAGATTCGGATCGACCGTCACGATGTTCTCGAGCGCGTTGTTCGGTGTGTCGGTGACGGCAATGTTGTACGCCGCCATACCACCGACGTTCTGCACCATGACCGTGTACTCGATCACGCCAGAGCCGTCGAGAGGAGACGTCAGCGGCACTGCCGACTTCGTGATCTCCAACTCGGGCTCCTCGATGTCGAGAACGCCCTGGACTTCGGCGGTGGGTGGGTGCTCGGACTCGTCCCATGCCGAGGAATCAAGCAGACCAGCCGGTTCACCGGTGATCAGGTCTTCGTCGCTGGCGTAACCGGTGACAAGGTTGACCAGCGTGTCCTCATCGAGCACCGGAACACCGTTGGTGTAGGTGTCATCGACAAGGGCCGTGTACGTCATGGTCCAGGTGTGTGCTTGATTGGAACCAGGCATGTCGCCGAACCACCACATCAGCGTGGTCGTGCCATCGGCGTTCACCTGCGGCGTGATCGTGAGAACGTCGTCGGCGGTGAATCCGTTCGGGCAACCACCCGAGCACGACACGCCGACATGGTCGACAAACGTGAGACCATCGGGAACGGTATCGATGTAGGCCAGGTCCATAAACACCTGTGTCGAGTTGGCAGTCCAGGAAATCTCATAGGTCACCGTGTCGTTGATCGTCGCCGGATTCGGCGTGACGACCTTGACTGGCAGCGGTGGTGGTGACGGATTCGCCACCGTGATCCGGCCATCGTCGGTGAACGGCGAGTCGAAGAACTCCTTCACCACCGTCGAGGCCGTGTTGTCCCAGCGCAAGGCGTTGAACTCGTCTTTGGGAACCACGATCGGAATCGTGATCTCCAACACCTGATTCGTGTCGATCTGCGGGATCAACCACCCCAGGTCAGTCGCCTGCGTCAGAGGATTGTCGCACTGAGTCTCGTTCAATGCGATCGCCACACCATCAATGGTTGCGGTGGCGGTACTGCACGAGTAGCCGCCGCCACCAATCGATGGGATCGAACCTCGCAACTCATCGGTGATCAGCAGATCGAGTACTGGTTCCGACAGATTGTTCTCGAACCGAATCGTGAAACTTCCAGTGCTCTCATCAGGCACATAATCGTCATCGGGCAGCTTCTCGAAGTTCACGGGATTGGTCACCGGTACCAGAGCGTCGAAGAAGGTGGACATCTCGGCGCTTTGACCGAGGACAGGTGCGGCGCGGCGCGACGTGAGTTCGACATTGTTTTCCATCATGAACGGGTCCGACGATGTCGCATCCGGATCACAATCGAAGACTTCCATCAACGGAGTCGCTTCATAGGTGATGGTGATCCACGAGTACGTGGTCACGTGACCAGTCGTAGTGGGCGTGTAACCAAGGTTGCTGGGGGTGTCGGGATTGCCGGCGTTACTGATCGCCTGGCGTCGGTCCAGATACTGATAGAGCCACGGAGCATCACCGTCGCCGCCGCCATCACGCTCAAAGTTCCACGTCATCTCCTGGCCACCCGAGTGGAAGTTGCTGTCGAAGTGACATTCCGGGGTGCCATCAGGAGCGTTCGCTGTTGCTGGATCAGGCAAGGTGATCTCGCCGTAACCGGTCGGGATCCCGATCTCGCTGCTGTAGGTACCACCGGGGTAAAGACCAATGAGCCAGGAGCCGTCGATGATCTTCGCTGATCCGGGGACATATTCCCAGCCAACCGGCAACGTATCAGTAATGTCCATCGTGTCTATGTGGTGCAGCGCGTCAGCACGAATGTCGATCACCCAGCGATACGGCTCGGTCGGGGTGGCGTAGTAGGACTCGCCCCACGCATACGGATTGGCCAACGTGGGTCCCTGGAGAGACCAACCCTCGTCGTTGGGGTTGGATCCCACGACGGTGCCGTCACCAAGAACCGCATAGAAGATGTTGCCACTTCTCTGCCAACCATTGCGGGCGATGTCCCACGGGTAGGTGCCACGCACGAACGAACGCACACGATCGTGGTACCAGAACACTCCGCTCAGCTCACGATCGATCGGTTGGAGCAAGTCCCCGCAGTAATCATTACCTTCGGTCCAGAACTCGCTGTTCAGCGGATTACCTATACCGGCAGCGTCATTGACATTGGCGGGGTTGTATCTGTCGCCTGCGATATCGCGGTCCCACCATGTCAGGTTCATCAGGCTGGCTTCGGGGGCCTTGTTCCAGTTGATGAACGGCCAGGCATTGTCGGTGCAGGGGTTGCGATCCACGGGGAAGGGGAACTTCTGCACTTCGATCGCGCTGACCGGGAAGGCTGCGAAATCGCGCTCCACGACCACTTCACCAATCAGGTCCGGTGAACCCGGTTCGGCCGTCCACTGCGACAACGTCGCCTCGTTCACAAACGCACCCTGGAAGTCCCAGGCACCGTTGTTCCATCTGGTATGCAGCGGCTGGTTGGACCAACCATCTACGAAGAACTGGTACGTCAAGGTCTCGGTCTCGTTCCCGGCGACGGTCAGATCCCATGCCAGCGGGAAGTTCGCCCCCGTTGTCGCAGCGGTTCCGGTGCTGGAGTCAGACGCCACCAGCGTGTTGACGTCACATGGATAGGTTGCGGCAAGCGGGTCGGCCGGGTCTTCGAGGCCGGTTCCTGGAGCGCTACGTGCCGGGTTCCACGGGTTGCTACTGGTGAAGTCGCTCAACCAGTTGTATCGACCGTCGTAGAGCACCGCTATGCCGCGACATCCGTCGAGGGGTGCGTCGGTCACGTTGACATCGAACGCGTCAACCGGTGACTGGTTTTCAACAGTGATGGTGCACTCCACGTTGGGGACGCCGTTGGTTGGCAACGGATGGGTGACCACCAGCGGGTCGCCGGTTCCACCGACCGCACCACAGTCTTTGGTCATATCGATCAGCGGGTAGGCGACAGTCACCATCTCGTCGGCAATCGCAAGGCTCGATCCCGGGGTCGAGGCAGCGACCCAGCTGGTGTTGGCATCTGGGTCTTCCCAGTCGTTGGGGCCAAGGTTCTTGAGGTCATCGATTGCGGCGTTGCCAGGCAGCGATTTGAGGGTGACGAGGTTTGGATGGCGGATCTGGCTGAGCTCTTCGAACATGCGCGAGTCACGATCGTCGAAGGCTGGGTCGGAGCCGCCGCCGGGAAAGGCGGTCGGGTTGAGATCGGCAACACGTTGGCGCTGTTCGAGCAGCGTCGGCGCTTCGACGGTGTAGACGAGGTTGAGTACTCGTTCTTCGGTTACTGCGGTCACGTCGCCCAAGTACCAGCCGATCTGGCCGTTGGAATTCACTACCTCGGGATTGGCGGTGTTCACCGGCAGTGTGCCCGCGGTGTCGAGTGGGTCCGGTGGCAGCGGGGTGACATCGATTGCAGCGCCAACGCCGCCACACCCGGCAATGCAGTTCGCAGATACGTACGTGCCAAGCTCCATTTCGGCTGGTGAGTACGCCCAGTTCAGTGCTCTGAACTCGCCCGGGCCAGAAGCGGGAAGCGGCAGCGTTGACGGATGGGGGAACATCGGACCACTTTCGGTCGACGACCAGCTGACACCGAGCTCTTGGAACGAGTACGGACTGGCGTCCCAGTTCGACCACCGGTTGATCTGGTCGGAGATCACGATGTCTTGACCAGCGAACCCTGCGGGCAGGGTCACCTCGACAACGAACGTGAACTGCTCGCCGTACAGGCCAACCTCGCTGCCTTGAACTCGTTTGTCGAGTGAAGGGACGCCAGCGCTTTGGGTCAGTATGGCGCCGGTATCGGAACGGATGGTGCCATCGGCATCCCAGGTGAACGAGTTCACCACGAACTCGCCGGGGAACAACGGCTCCCCGAGGGCCTTGACAGGTACTCGAAGCACCCAGGTGCCAGTTGGCAAGTCTGGTGGGTTCCAACTAATGGTGGTGTTGCCGGACCCATCGACGCTGGTGGGGTTCTCGTAGGTGACGAGTGGGCTCCAGCCTGCTGGCAGGTTGCCGGCGCCATCGTCGATGGTCGCCACTGCGAAATCAGGATCAGTGGTAGCGAGGTCGCCGGCGTACACCAGACCGGCAGGGAGCAGGTCGGTGAAGGTCGAAGGCACGGGGTCGTCGAAAATTTGGTTGAGATAGATGACAAATTCTTCGGTGCCGCCAGCGGGGACGATCACGCCGTCGGACTGATCCGGCACCTTTTCAGCAGTCAGTGGTGGTCCGCCCGGGCAACCTTGACGATGCGACTCGGCGAATGTCCAGGGTTCACCCACGGCGGTGCCGCGGTCGAAGTTGCCGGCTGCGTCTTGCAGGATCAGGTCGCCCCAGATGGTGCCACCACCAGAGAGCGTTTTGGTGACGTTGACCTTGCCGATCATCCATGCCTGGAAGTCATTTTGTTCGTCGTGGTCTGGCGACATGGGAATGTCGTCGAGGGTGCCCGCATCCCACACCAGCGTGTACGTGCCGGGTCCCTCGTCGCCGGGTACAACCGTCTGGTCTGGGCTCACGAGAGCGGTGAAGGTGGTGTACGTCGGATCTCCTGCACCGGGGCCGGTCACGTCAACACCGAGGAAGGTGAACTTGTCTTGCAGGGTGATGCGCAGTTCGGGACTGAAACCGACACCGGCGTCGGGGAACCCGTCGCCGTCGAGGTCTTCTTCAGGCCATGGCGTTGGCGTGCGGTCGCCGTCGCCGTTGCCGCCGCGATCGATGCGGTCGCCATTTCCAAAAACTAGATCGAAGAACGTATCAGCGCCTGCTGGCACATCTACGAAGCCAGCCGAGCATGTCACATCGATTTCAGCGATTGGGGTGTAGGCGAACAGACGGGTGGCGGAGGAGCCGGTGGAATAGGAGTTGCCGGTGCCATTGCCGTTGCCGTCGCTCGAGTCCCAGTACTCCGGGGCGGTGGCCTCGTTGAGAATGATCATGGGATCGAAGTTGGCCGTCGAGGCCTGAGCAAAGAAGTCTTCGGCATCAACGGTCGTTGCTTCGTACACGATGGTGAAGGAGTCGCTCGGGGCGAGTGGCCCATCGAGTTCACACAACAGATGTTCGACCGGATCCGGCGCAAAAGGCTGATAAGTGGCACAGCTGCCGGCTGCGGGGTCCACGGCGAGCGTTGCGGGCAAGTAGGTAAGGAAGTTCTCGCCGGTCCACGCCGGGGGTGTACCCAGGGTGTCATTGATGTCGATCGCACTCGCGTCGCCCGAACCAATGTTGGTTGCAGTGACGGTGTAGCGGAACGTGTCTCCTGCGTTGATCTCTTCGACCTCAACCCATTCGCCGTCATCGTTCTGCTTCTCGACGATCTTGTCCAGATCGAGGCGTGGCGTCACTACATCGACCTGGGCAGGGTCGAGGGGAAACACCCGCTCATAGGTATCGGGGTCTGGAATCGATGTCGGTGGGTTGGCGGCCGGTACTTGGTCGCCATCACCGCCGGGCAGGGTTGCGTCGCGGTTGAAGATTGGCTTGGCGACGTTGATCAAGGGTTCGTTGGTGCCATCGATGATCTCATCACCGTTTGCAAAGGTCGTGTCGACCTGGGCGCGGAAGGTGATTACGTAGACGCGATCTTCCTCGTCGGCGTCGATGGGCAGGTCACCGAAGAACCACGCCAGTTCGGTCTTGCCATTGGCGCCGGGCTGTGAGCCGAGATAGACACCACCGTTGTCGGTGTCACAATCGGCCGACGTACACGTGACGGTCCAACCGTCGGTAGCGGTGCTGGGTGGCAGAGTGGAAACAGCCGGTTCGTTGACCAAGGACATGCCATCGGGCAGTTCGTCGAGTATCCAGATGTCGTGCGTCTGGGTGGTTGACGTTGTCGGCATGGTGACTTCGATGGCGAAGTCGACCTGTCGACCCGGTTGACCCGGCTCGATCTCGTTGCCGATACCAGGTGTATTCGAGGTCTGGGAAACCGTCTTGGACACACTCGGGCCCAGCTCGAGTGGAATCAGGGTGAACTCGCCCTCAGCCACATGCAGATCGGCGTCGAAGGCCAGATTGTCGTTGCGCACCTCGACGATGTTCAGACGCGTGAGTTCGCCGTCGGCGGGGGCTTCGCCGTTGTGCACAAATGGCACCGTGATCTCGACGGTTGCTCCCGGCGCGAGCTGCCCGATCGTCAGATCGACAACGTTCGTGTACCCATCGGCCTCCCAGACGGCGCCGCTGCCAGCAGCGACCGAATTGTCGGTGACGGTGTCTTGGGCTGCGGCCGGGAACCACTGCAAGCTGTAGTCAGGGTCATTCGGGTCGAGCACGATCGACCCAACCAGATGTTCGTAGGGATCCGGCAGCGCATCGACGATATTCAGTCCGCCGATCGGAGCAATGCCGGTGTTTTTGACAACGATCGTCCATTCGGCGCTGTTGAGTTCGTCGAGATCCAGCTCAGAAGAGATGGGCGGGTCGTTGTCGTCATCCACCGACCACGGAATCAACGCGCCTGCGTCGACAGCAGGAGACTTCTCGACTTCGAACTGCGCGCCGATCAAGGTGAGCGGTGCATCATCGGTCGCCTCGTAGGCGTCGCCGTTGTCGTCGACGGCGTCGGCCAGGTCGGACCAGGTCAAGGTGGCTTCGTTGGTGTAGTCACCGGGTTCGACGGGACCACAAACCTCGAGCCAGGCAATAAAGGATGCCGAGGCGCCGGGTGCCAGTGGGGCATCGAGGGCCCAGACTCCGGGAGCGGTTTCGGTAACGCCGGTGGCTGATGCGTCGAGGCCGTTGTCTACCGCACACATGCCGGTCGGTGGGGTGGTATCGGTGACAACCGGCGTGTAGGCGGTGGTCGCCGACACGTTGGTGACGGTGAACTCGAACGCAGCTCGTGTTCCAACCGTATTGGCGATCTCTTCGGTGCTCAGCGCGTTGACTTTCGCGAGCGTGAGTTCAGGGTCAGGCAGTACCAGACCGACGGTGTCCTCGGGGTTCTCCAGGTAGACAGTCTCGAACTCGTCTTCATAGGTGGGGATCGAGACGGTGTTGTCCAGCTCGCCGCTGGCGATCGGGACTGCGTCATACGACACGGTCACGGCGTTCCCGACGCCCGGGGCGATCGGCCCGGCGAGTACGACCTGCAGGTCGGTAGCAGGAACCGCGGCGCCGACGAGGGAACAGGCCGCGCCGCAGGGGGCGCCGTCGATCAGCACGGTGGTGATGTCGATGTCGAGCCCAGCAGGGACGTCGACGATGGTCGCGTTGTAGGCATCGCTCGAACCTTGGTTCGTCACCTGCCAGCTGTAGGTGGCGATGTCGCCGACCTCATAGTCCCACTGACCACGGGTTTCGTCGGCAGCCAGTCCGTCACTGGTCAGCACGGTCTTGTCGATGAGCAGCAAGGGGCGGTCATAGACAATGGTGTCGGCGGCGGCTTCGGTGCCGTCGAAGACCGGTGGCGAAGCCGTCGCTGGCACTACTGCGCCCAGGCGATCAACCGTGTTCCAGTTGATCGTCACATCGTTGATGAACTCGTCGAAGTACTGCACCGGCGCGCCGCTGGAGTATGTGGGAGCGAGTTGGACTTCGTATCGCAGGGTGATCGTGCGTGGGTTGGCGTCGAAGGGCAGTGAGTTCGGATACCAACCAATGCCGGTGCCGTTGCCGCCGGGGAACACGGTGGCAGCAAGCACATCGATCGGGGTCGGACAGGTAGCACCCGCCGGGGTGCACTGGGCACTCACATAGCTGTTGAACACCACACCGTCGGGCAGGGTGTCCAAGATGGTGAAGTTCTCGTAGCTGGACTGGCCCGGGATCGCCACCGTCACCTCGTACCAGAATGGAAGCTCCACGCCGTAGCGCTCGAGCTGGGCGCCGTCGGGAATCCGCAGTGCCTCTTTGGCGACTGCTGGCGCTTCCGAGGCAACAATAATCTCGGCCGTTGCACAACCGGCGTCGACCACTGGTGTTGGATCAGGTAGTGAAGTGAAGGAACCACACACCTCGTTCACGAAACGGACGGCGGGCAAGCTGGCCGGGTCGACTTGGAGAAGTTCGTCGGTGGACCAGACATCACCTGGCAACAAGGTGCCGAGGGTGTAGGTGATCGTGCGGGCACCGGCTGACCAGATACCGCCACCAGCCGTCGTGCCGCCATCGGCGATCAGCACGCCTTGAGCATCCGTCGGCTCCAGCCCGAGAGGCACATTGTCGACCAGCACCACATTGTTCGCAGGTGCAACTGCGTGCAAAAGCGTGGCCGAGTCGAGCACAGGAACTTGAGCTGCGAGCGTGAACTCTGCAATCCCACCTGCAACGTAGGCATTGTCGAGTCGTGTCGTCTTCTCCACGTTCAACTCGTTGCCCACGGTGGCTACTGCGACTCGGGGCCGACCCGTGTCACGGTTCGATGCACCGGTCGACAAGGAAGCGAAACATTCGATCCCGTCTTCGGGTTGGTAGAGCGGGGTGCCAACTGGCATCTGCGCCCGGAACTCGAGCCGCAGGGTTTCTGGTGTACCGACCACGTAACTGACGGCTCCGGTGCCGGTCTGGTCAGCCAGCATCTGGGCTTCGTCACCGGGGAACAACAGCCGCCATGTGGTGGCTCCAGTTGTTTGCAATACGAACTGTGTGGGGTCAGGTGTGGCCTGCTGCAACACCGATACCGGCACATCGTTGATCATGAACTGCACTGATCCTGGCTCCAGCACAAGCGCCGATGGCAAGTCGATCAACTCGATGTAGCTGGCGTAGTACACGGAGCCATCAGGGCGAAGCAATATGTCCTGGTAGACAATCCCCGGATCCAACTCGATCTCGTTGGCGAACGTCATCGACTCACCCGCAACCACACCCTGAAGGCCAGCGTCGACGATGGTGTCGGGTGTCGTGTCGGGTGTGACCGAGCACGACATCGAAAACCCGTCGGTGGCCGGATTGTCATCGGCGACCGCACTACTACTCACGGTCAAGGTGGCCGCAAGCATTGCAACCACAGTCAAGATGAGGACAGTTCCGCGTCCGTTGAATCTAAAAGTCGGCACTGGCTAACCCGTTCTTTCATGATCGCCCTTACGGACGATCGATGTACTCGGATTGCAGTTATATCGACCACTCTCCAGTTTTTGAGATAAATGTGTCGGCGTGGTGCTCTATTTTCCCATTTCATAGACCAATCGACCTAGGACCAGGGGCGCAGTTGGCTGAGTGGCACGCCGGTCGAGGTCGCAACGTCATGGTTATTGCCGCCGCGGCTGCGCCCACTCTCGAAGAGCTCTTCGAGGTGCCATCGTGTGACCGCAAGGCAGCCCTTGGCCACTGGTCACGAGACGTGCTGTTCGGCACCGAGGCCCGGTCGGCCTGGGTGGAACCCGACGGCGCCGCCTTGCCTTGGGCACCCGAGTTCGACGAGTTGCGCACGCACTGAAGGCGCACCTTCTAGTCAAGGTCGAACATCGGCAGGCACGCGTCGAGGCCGATGATCTCGATGTCGTCTCGACGCAGCGTTTCCCACATGTCGCGCCGAAGCAGCAGCTTGTAGACCTCGCCGCGCTCATCGCCGAACTTGGCAAGTTGGCGATGCGTTGTTTCGTAGCCGAGGCGTCGAGACACACCGTTCGATGCTTCGTTGTCCACGTGGGCTTCGGACTCGGCTTCGAGCGCACCGAGCCCGTCGAACGCCAGGTGTAGTGCGGCCGCTCTCATCTCGGTACCTATGCCTCGTCCCTGCGCAGCTGGCAGGAGCCACGAGCCGGTGTCGAAACGACGCACAAGCGGAAAGTCGCTGGCTCGCAGTGCCTGGTTGCCGAGTGGTTCGCCGTCGATGAAAGGCACCAGGCTGAGCGTCCAGTTGTCGGCCGTCCAGTTCGACCGCGTGCTCCAGAAGTACTTCATGCTTGCGATCGGATCTCCGGTGAAGTCCATGGTGAACGGCATGAAGCCCGTCCGCTCATAGACCGAGCTGTCGAGCTGGGCGACAAGCATCGTGATCTCGTCGTCGGTAGGCACCCGCAGCTCGAGCACGGGTGTGCGCACGATCAAGTCGAACAGAGGCCAGGTGGGATGTGCCATCGCCCGACCGTAGTCAGGTCGCCGGTGCCCGACGTCTGAATTATCGGGCTACGCCTCGGCCAATGACTTGAGCGAGGACAGCCCCTTCTCGAAGTCGGGTCCGATCATCTTGTCCATGGTCTTGCCGATCAGACCCATGACCTTGACCATGAACGTGCGCTCGCCGGTCATGCGCCAGGTGACCTGGCTTCCGTCGCCGTCGGGACTCACCAGCATCTCGGTCTCGCTCTCGGACTTGAACGGTTTGATGAACCGCAGATCGATGGCCACCCTGCTGGGCGCATCGACCGCGGTGACAGTCATCTCGCCCTCACCGACCTTGCGGTTCCCGGTCCAGTGATAATGGGATCCAACGGCGCCGGGATCGCCGGTGTAGGTCTTGGTCATGTTCGGATCCATCGCTGCCCACGGCGACCACTTGTCCCACTCGTTCAGGCTCACGACATGGGTGAAGACGTCGGCTGGCGCGGCGGCGATCTGCTTGCTTCGTTCAACGACATAGGTGTCAGCCATTTGCTGTACTCCTCGTTCCTTGGATGGGTTCAGGCCGAACCTACTGCATCACCTGCAGCTGTGCTCGCGACCGAGTTGCCCCGGCTCGAGTTGATTTTCGGACCGTCACCGAGTGAAGATGCCGAGGCAGTTCATTGCATGACATGGGGGTGTCCAGTGGCAGCTCAGGAGTACGACGTTGTCGTCAAAGACGGTCTGATCTTCGATGGGACCGGTTCGCCGCGACGGCGAGGCGACGTGGCGATCGCCGACGGCAAGATCGCGGCGATGGGGCGCATCGACGCTGGAGCAGCTGGCAGCGTCATCGACGCGTCCGGCATGCACATTGCACCCGGCTTCGTCGATCTGCACACGCACTATGACGCGCAGGTGTTCTGGGATCCGTATTGCACGCTGTCGGGTTGGCACGGCATCACGTCGGTGGCGATCGGCAACTGCGGCTTCGGGTTCGCACCGGTGGCCGAAGACATGCGCGAGTACGCCATGAAGTCGATGACCCGGGTCGAGGCGATCCCCTATGACTCGATGAAGCTGGGTATGCCATGGGACTGGGTTACGTTCCCCCAGTACCTCGACAGCCTCGACCGCACACCCAAGGCGATCAACATCCTGCCGTATGTCCCGGCCGGACCGATGCTGGTCGAGGTGCTGGGCTTGGACGATGCCAAGGCCGGCCGCATGCCGACCAGCGACGAGCACGCCCGCCTGGCCCAGATGTTGAACGAGTCGATGGATGCCGGTGGTTGTGGTTGGTCGGCCCAGAGGTTGCCTCCGACCGGGCCCGCCGCAGTGCAACGAGATTGGGACGGCACACCGATGCCGACCGACATGATGAATGACGAGACCGCGCTGCTGTTCGCCGAAGTACTCGGGCGACGTAACCAGGGCGTGCAGCAGGTCACGCTGACGACCGCCGACATCAAGCATGACCTGGCGCACCTCGAGGCGATTGCATCGACGTCGGGCCGGCCACTGCTGCACAACGTGGTGCAGGCGTTCGAGTCCAAGCCGCACATCCATCGCCGCCAGATCGAATGGCTCGAGCGCTGCCGCGAGCGAGGTATTCCCGTCTATGGCCAGGGCGTGACCAGCGATGCTGGCTTCACGTTCACCATGGAGGACTGGAACCTGTTCGACGACAGCGAACCGTGGATGGAAGCCACCACCGGCACGCTCGACGAGAAGCGCCACAAGCTGGCCGACCCCGACCGTCGGGCCGCGCTGCGAGACAATCTGCCGGCCACCGCGACGGCGCCGATCGGCACGGTCACGGTGCTGTCGCCTCGGACCGCCGGGACCGAGCAGTATCGGGAGATGTCGGTGCAACAGGTTGCCGAGATGACCGGCAAGCATCCGGTCGATGCCATGCTCGACATCGCGGTCGACGATGACTTGAAGACGCTGTTCTTCGTGGCGCCGCCGCAGGGAAGTTCTGACCTGCTGAAAGAGATCGTGCAGTACCCGCACATTCTGTTCGGCGTCAGTGATGGCGGTGCGCACACCAAGTTCCTGACCGCAGGTCGCTACCCCACCGAGACGTTGACCGAGCAGGTGCGAGACAATCAGTGGATCACCTATGAAGAGGCGCACCGTCGGCTCTCGGCGCTGCCGGCGCATCTCGCCGGCTTCACCGATCGGGGTGTACTGCGTGCTGGCGTGCCGGCCGACGTTGTGGTGTATGACCCCGAGTCGCTGAGCATTGGACCGAACGAGGTCGTCGAGGATCTGCCCGGCGGTGAGTGGCGTCGTATTCAAAAGGCCAGCGGCTATCACGCCGTGATCGTGAACGGCGAGCAGACGATCGCCGACGACGAGCTATTGCACGTGCACTCGGGCAAGCTGTTGCGCAATGGCACTGGCTGACACAACCATCGAAACCAGCGACGGCGAATCGCTGCAAGCAGAGCTCTATCTACCCGACGCCCCGACGACGGCGGTGGTCATCACGCACCCGCATCCGCAGATGGGCGGTGACATGTACACGCCGGTGCCAGCGGGGTTCTTTGGCGCACTCGACGGAGGTTCCGTCGCCGGGCTGCGGTTCAACTTCCGGGGCGTCGGCCGTTCGACCGGCGCTCACGACAAAGGTGGTGCCGAGCGACTCGACGTAGCGGCTGCACTCGATCACCTGGCCGAAGCTGCTCCCGGCGTGCCCCTGTTGCTGGCTGGTTGGTCGTTCGGTGCCGACGTCTCGTTGACCATCGACGACGAACGGGTCGCCGGCTGGTTCCTGGCCGCTCCCCCACTGGGAGTCGTCGACCCCGCCGAGATGACTGCGCAGACATCGCCTGCTCCAAAGGTGCTGGCTATCGGCGAGAACGATCAGTTCAACCCACCGGACAAGGCGGCGGTCACCGTCGCCGACTGGCAGAACACCTCGATCCAGGTGATCCAAGGCGCCGACCATTTCTTCGGCGCCCAACTGCCGGACCTGGTTGCCCGGTTCAGCCAGTTCCTTGACCAGACTGCGTAGAAAGAGCCATCACGCCTGCCCACGTAGCTCAGTCGGGCACAGAGATGGAGTCGGGGACCTCCACCCAGATACATTGACGACGCCTGCCCACGTAGCTCAGTCGGATAGAGCGGGGACCTCCTAAGTCCTAGGCCGGGGGTTCGATTCCCTCCGTGGGCGCTGCAATTGCTTCTTTTTGCTTCGCGCTATATCAGGGGCCGCACGCTTAAACGTTCACCTCGGCGCCGCCGAGTAGGTCACCCGTCTCCGATAGAAGCGGGGATATCGCGGTGTGCATGCAGGATGCGCCAGACGTCAACGTCATCGTCGATGGCGACGTAGAAGACCAGGTACGGAAAACGGGTCAGCGGCCAGCTTCGCAGTTCCGGAATGTTTAGCTCGAAAGCGAATCGGAGTGACCCGGTGAGCGGGTGTTGGCTGAGGTGGTCGAGCGCTTGCTGTAGTGAGTCAATGAAGTTGGCGGCGGTACCGGGCGGCGCTTCTTCCAGGAGGTAGTCGAAGGCGGCGTCTGCGTCGTCGATCGAGCGCTGTCGAAGCGTTACTCGTGCGGCCACGTCAGGCTGGCGGGATGCGCTCTCGCAGCGTGTCGAGGTAGTCGTCCGCGGTCGCTCCGATAGGAGAGGATGCACCTGCGAGAAGAGCTGACCGGAGACGATCGCGGTCTTGAGCGCGGCGAATCAGATCTCGCACGTACTCACTCGTGGACCCGTAGTCACCCCGAGTGACCTGCGTATCCACGAACGTTTTTAGCTCGTCTGGAAGCGACACATTCATCGTGGTCATGAGGAAAGACTACGCCAGTTGGCAAAGTTTGCCAAGGTGCTGTCGGGTTCGTTCGCTCCTCGAAGTGAATTGACATGGTGATCGCAAGCCCGGCCAGCGACAGCGCGACATCGGATCCACTGCGGACGAAGAGGAAGAGCAGAATCGCGATCACCAAGAGTGCACCAAACATCAGGGCGCCCATCGACGGCGAAGTCTCAGCGGAATTTGGATTGAGTTTCCTGCGGTCCGGAGGCGCCGACACGCCTCGATCTCATCGGGATCGGGCATCATCCCGTCGAGCAAGATCAGATCGGGGTCGAACAAGGCCTGGAGCGCGGTGGGAGTCATCTCGTGACTTGCTTCGTTATACGTTCGTTGTACGCTGTCGAGTATGGCTGTATCGAATCCTTCCGAGAGTGAAACTAGCCAGGGAGCTGTGGCCGGGCGCGCGGCCCGGGCTACGACTACGGCTGTCAGGCTCGACGCCGATGAGGTTGAACAACTTGACCGCCTCGCCGAGCAATTTGCCGGCGGTGATCGGTCGGCGACGATCCGGCTTGCGCTTCGAAGGCTTGAGACCGAAGGAAACCGGGCCAAAGCGCTTGATGAGTATCTCGCCGAGGCGTGGGGTGACCATGGCGGCGTCGACGAAGAAGCTGTTGCCGAAGCGGGGCGTCGGTACTTCTCGTGATGCTCGATGCGAGTGTGCTCGTGTCAGTCGCCCGAAACGACAAGGCGGCCACCAGCTTCGCCGAATACGCCAAGCGTTCAGGTGTAGTGCTGCACACGACCGCACCCGTGGTGTCTCAGGTCTGGCGGAACCCTCGCCAAGTGTTGCTGGCTCGGTTTCTCAGAGGTCTCAACGTGCATGACTTTTACGCAGCGAGCATGCGGCCGGTTGGCGAATTGATGGCGTCTACCGGTACGAGCGACGTCGTAGATGCTCATCTGGTCATAACTGCACACTGGTTGGGATTGGACGTGCTTACTGGCGATCCCAAAGACATCAGCACTCTGGCCGGAGCGCTCACCGACAGTGCTCCAGCCGTGAGGTCATGGCCATGAAAAAGCGGATCGGCGTGTTCGGGGCGAGGACGGGGTGATCGGATCGGCTTCATGCTCGCTGGACTTCCCTGGGCGCAGCCACGCTGACCACGCCAGGGAGCTTGCAGGCCGCGATCTCGTTTGGACCGCCCATGGATGCCATGCGTGCCGACCAGAGACTTCGCGTCATGCAGCGAGCAGCGCGTGAACATCTCGCTCATCACCCCGGCACCGAGGGATGATGACACTATGAATGTTCTCTCCCTCGTTCTGTTTGCCGTCTGGTTCCTCGTCGTCTTTGTCGTCCGGTCGGTCGTTCAGAAGCGCACCACCGGCGACTCGGGCATTTGGCCCGGGGCGTTCGCCCCTGCCGCCTCGGCCATCGAACGCATTGCGTACCTGTTGTTGATCGTGGCGTTCGCTGGTGCGATCGCTGCCCCCATCGCGGCCATGGGTGGCCTCGGTCCGCTCACCAGCAGTGGCACCATCCCGGTCGTAGGCGTTGTGGTCGCTGTCGTAGGGATCGCAACGACCTACATGGCCCAATTGGGCATGGGCCGCGAATGGCGAATCGGGACCGACCGCGACGAGATCACCGGACTCGTGACAGGCGGCGTCTTCTCCGTCGTGCGCAACCCGATCTTCACCGCCATGATGTTCACTGCCCTTGGGTTCGCCGCCATGGTCCCGAACCTCGTCGCAGTCATTGCCGTGATCTGCCTCGTCGTAGCCATCGAGCTTCAAGTCCGTTTCGTCGAGGAACCACATCTGCGCCGAATTCACGCCAACGCGTACCGCGAGTACGAAGCACGAGTCGGCCGCTTCCTACCGGGCATCGGCAACGGAGTACGCCCGTAGAAGTCATGACTGTTAGCCGGTATCGCATCGACGCAATGGACTGCACCGCCGAAGAGCAACTCGTTCGGATGCGCCTAGCCCAGCTCGATGACATCGATTATGTCGCCGTCGACCTGACGACACGCCAAGTCAGCGTCGAACACGCCAACGAGACCACCACCGTGACCGCCGCCCTGGAGGCTCTCAACCTGGGCGTTACCCATCTCGACGACGGCGGTACTGCGACCAACCGTGCCGATCCCGAGCGGGAGCGGACCGGACTGCGAATAGCACTGCTCATCAACGCCATCCTCTGTGTCGCCGAACTCAGCTTCGGGGTTATCAGCCGGTCCATGGGCCTCATTGCCGACGGCCTCGACATGGGCGCTGACGCGGCCGTCTACGCGCTCAGCCTCGCCGCTGTTGGTGCCGCGACGACGCGCAAGAACCAGCTCGCCCGCACCAGCGGCTGTCTCCAGTTCGGTCTTGCCATCGTCGGCCTCTTCGAAGTTGTCCGCCGAACCATCAGTGACAGCGAACCACCCGACACCACAACAATGATCGTTCTCGCCGCCATCGCCCTCGCTGGCAATACGGCAACCATCGTGATCCTGCACCGCATCAAAACCGAGGACGCTCACCTTCAAGCCAGCTGGATCTTCACCGCCAACGACATCAGGGTGAACGCGCTCGTCATCGCAGCCGCTATCGCGGTGCTTCTCACCGACTCCGCCATCCCCGACTTGATCGCAGGCGCTTTCATCTTCGCCATCGTCGCCAACGGCGCCCGCCGTATCATCAACCTCACCCGCTGAGCGGGAGTCAACCGATCGGCGGACGACGCCCAAGCGACGAAGAGGTCTACTGTGGAACTTGGCTGCTTGCTGAGGGATCAGACTCGGACATGACTGAGAGAGACGACGATGGATCCTGAGTTCGAGACTGCAGCAATCGCTATCTATACCGGCCAGCTAGAGGGTCTCGCTAGCGAACTCACCGCGAATACGGGGCTTGTCACACGACGCTCGACGTGTGGTCATCCAACGCTGCTACAGCTGGTGGCATGTGATCACGTTGACATCGTCGACCCGGTAGGCGCCGCGCGCGTGCTCGTCGATCATGGAGCCGAAACCTGGCCTGAAGTCGTGGCCGCTGCTGGCTGCAACTCGACTGCCGTCTTGCAGTTCCTGATCGACTCGGGTGCCGACTATGACAAGAAGGACACCTGGGCTCCTCTCGAAGAGGCTCTCTATTGGGCGAGCCAAGACACCCTCGAACTGTTGGTCGAGCAGAAGGCTGCGATTCGATCGCTTGTTGCTGCGGCCGGGCTGGGAGATCTCGAAGAGTTGGAGGGCTTCCTAGATGGCGACCCGATCGACAACGATGCAGGCCCGATCCGCTCGCCCTTTCCCGACACCGTTCCGGATGAGCTCGCCAATAATCCCTCAGCGATTGTCGATCAAGCATTCGTGATGGCGGTCAATTCCGGCCAACTCGCCGCAGCTAAGCGGCTCCATGTTGCTGGCGCTCGGGTGAACAACCGTCCGCCCGGCTATCACTGGAACGGCACGGCCCTTCATGCCGCATGCTGGCGGGGCAATTCAACGCTGGTGTCGTGGCTCATGTCGATTGGGGCAGATCCTACGATCCGCGATGGTCTCGCCAACGCCGATGCGGCTGGATGGGCCAACCATCATGGCCACCCCGAACTCATGCCGCTACTAGAGAACTAAACCGACCCACCCTTCGGGATGCCATTGAACAGGCCGTTTCGGGCTGCCTTGCTAGTCGTCGTCCGAGTCTTCCCGGATTTCGTGCCGCGGTCCGTCTGACCACCACGCATCGATTCGAGATTCGTGTCCATCGGACTCGAAGTCAACCCGAGCCTTGTCGTCTTCGGGCTCGATCTCGACCTCAAAACCAGGGTTTGGGGTCGCCCAGAGAACGGTAACCCCGTCTGCTGAGAAAGAAATCGAAGTAGAGCCGCCCACCAAGTAGAAGGTCAGCACCTGCGCAGGCGGTGGAACGGGCGTGCTGGTCGGCGGTGGCGGAACAGCCGTGCTGGTCGGCGGTGGCGGAACAGCCGTGCTGGTCGGCGGTGGCGGTACGGGCGTGCCCGTAGCTGCCGGCACAGCGGTACTCGTTGGCGGCGGTGGCGGAACAGGCGTGCTCGCAGCTGCAGGCACAGCAGTACTCGTTGGCGGCGGTGGCGGAACAGGCGTGCTCGCAGCTGCAGGCACAGCGGTACTCGTTGGCAACTCAGCGACCTGCGCGGGCGTCACAGATGTGGCTGATTCGGTGATAGCCGGTGATGGTTCCGTCGAGTCAGCGTTAGTTGCTGAGGAACTGGGTGGCGAGGGACTGGGCGGTGTTGGCGCTGGTGTCACTGACCCGTCGACGGATACGGCCTGCGGTATTGGACCGGTGCGACTGTCGGATTGGCCTTCTGAGTCAACTGCACCGGACTCGTTGAGTCGTTCGCTTTCTGGACTCGGCGCATCTTGGTCGCTCCCATCGAGCGTTCGTGCTTCGGCTTCGCTAGTCGGGGTTTGGAGTGGGTCGAATGATGGACCAGCCGAAGCCTGTTGGGCCGACGCTGGGTCGACGAAGTCGCCGTCCACAAGCGCGACGCCAACGAAAGCGATCGATACCGCGGCCACACTGCCCGCTGCCCAAAGGACAAAGAACCACAAGCTCTTCTTCACCCTCTCATTGTGACTGTACAGACCCATCTGCACCCTGAAGGGAGCCTTAAAAGATCCTTAAGAGAGCCGAACCATCACGCCGCGGTGCGTATTGTGCGGGTTATGTCATCGGTGTTTGTGATCGAAGATGATCATCAGATTCGCCAGCTTGCAGTGCAGGCGCTAGCCGATGCTGGACATGTGGTGCGTGCCGAAGCGACGGGTATGGCCGGGCTACAAGGCGTCATCGATTCTGCGCCTGACATTGTGATCTTGGACCTGGGTCTACCCGATGTGGACGGTCGCGATGTGCTGCGAATGATCAGGGCAGTGTCCGATGTGCCGGTGATGATTGCGACTGCGCGTGATGACGAGTCTGAAATCATCGAGATGCTCGATGCTGGTGCTGATGAGTACTTGGTGAAGCCGTATTCCGGCGCAGAGTTGGAGGCTCGCCTGCGAGCGTTGCTCCGTCGTATTGACAGCGGGGGTTCCGCTCGCACGATTGACGTTGCAGGTCTCCATATCAATTTGCGGTCTCGTCAGGTTGAGCTCGATGGTGCGATCGTGACGTGCAACCGCAAAGAGTTCGATGTGTTGGCCTTTCTCGCTTCCCGCGTTGACACCGTCGTGTCTCGTGAGGAGTTGTATGCCGAGGTGTGGCGCGAGCCTTATGGCGGAGCGGACAAGACGATCGACGTGCATGTGTCATGGCTGCGGAGAAAGCTAGGCGAAACTGCCGCTGAGCCACGTTATTTGCACACTATTCGCGGCGTTGGCCTCAAGTTGGTCACGCCAACATGAGACGGCAGCTGATCTTGGTGTTCTTGGCGGTCTCGACCTTGGTAGCCACTGCTTTTGTCTTGCCCCTCGGCTTCGTCGTCCGCCGAACCGCCGAGGATCGTGCTATCGATTGGGCGCGTGCTGACAGCGCCGCGGTCATTCCTGCCCTGGTGGCTGCCGGGACTCGTGACCAGATCGAGTTCGCGGTGTTAACGACTGATGCAGGTGCCGGTGGCCGGATGACGGTCGAGACGTCGCAGGGTTGGACGATTGGCCCCGAGATTGAGATGTCCGACGCCGTCGCGGCCGCGCTTTCTTCAGGAGCATCAAGTATCAGCGACATTGACGACGGGGTCGAGGTCGTTGCTGCCGTAGCAACCAGTGGCGGAGAACTGTCGGCGATCCGGGTACACGTCCCAGATTCCCTGTTGCGTCGAGGCCAGTGGCGGGCGTGGGGTGTCCTTGCCGGAGTTGGTTTGACCCTTGTTGCGCTGTCGGTGTTCGTCGCAGATCGCTTGTCCCGAAATATTGTTCAGCCGACCCGTCGGTTGGCGTCGGCGGCGAATCGGCTAGGCGACGGGGATCTGGCGACGAGGGTTGAGCCGGACGGGCCAGCTGAATTGGTCGAGTTGGCAGGCGCTTTCAACGATCTCGGCGATCGGGTGTCGTCGATGTTGGCTCGTGAGCGAGAGCTCGTCGCCGAGCTGTCGCATCGTTTACGGACGCCGCTGACAAAGTTGCGCATGCGCACCGACCACATCGAGGACCCCGACCTTTCGGCAGCCCTATTGGCTGATATCGAAGATCTCACCTCCGAGGTGAACTCGCTGATCAACGAGGCTCGCGGTGCGGTCGATACCGATGGGAGCTGTGATCTGAATGAGGTCGCGAGTGCGCGAGCGGACTTCTGGCAAGTGCTCGCCGAGGATCAGCGTCGCCCGTGGAGTTTCCGCCCGTGGGGTGACCCGCTGATCGTAGGTGTTCCGCAGGCAGATCTTGTAGCAGCGATCGATGTCTTGATAGAGAACGTCTTTGCCCACACCCCGGACTCGACGGCGTTATCGATCGAGTCTCGAGCTCGTGCCGGATCGGCGGAGTTTGTGGTTGCAGATGCTGGGCCAGGGTTTGACGGCTCGGACTATGAGCGGGGACGATCGGGGTCGGGCTCGACAGGTCTCGGGCTCGATATTGCCACCCGATTGGCCTCCGGCGCAGGAGGTGAGCTTCGCATCGACCAGAGTGGTTCAGGCGGAGCCGCGGTCCTATTGTCGTTGCCGCTGGTGGCGGCCGAGAACGGCTGGTCAGGCGACTGAGAGTTGATCCACGATCCTGTGGGCGAGTCGGCAGTCAGTCGTGCGGAGTAAATAGAGACACGCGAGCCGGAACCAGGTGTGCTTCTCGAAGGCGCACGCCAGTTCACGGTCGACGGGTAGTTTGACGGCGTACTCGTTGTAGAGGAGTGCACCGAGCGCAGACGCGTGGTCCGTTGACTGTTCCATTTGCAGCGCACGGAGCTTCAGGTGGACTACGAGGTTGGCCAGATCGCATTCGGCCGGACCCCGGGAAAGTCCGTCGAGGTCGATGAATCCGACACCATTTGCACCGACGTAGATGTTCTTGTCGTGCAGGTCTCCATGGATGACCGATCCGGTTCCGGTGCCCAGGGTAGGCAATCGGGCCGCGATCGGCGTGAGCTTACGCGCCACGGGCCGATCGACTCGCGCGACCGTGTCAATCCAGCGCTGGGGCGGGTCGGGTGATCTGTGCGGCAGGGTTTCGGGTTCGGCGACATCATGCAACGACGCGAGACTCTGGGCGAGGGCAACGATGACATCCGTGCCTAGCGGTCCTTCCCTGCCGAGTGCATGCAGCGACTGGCCTGGCATGGCGGTGAGTTCGATCGATCCCGCTGGTGCACTATGGATGACGGTTGGAGCGGACACGCTGTCGCTCGCATCAACAAGCCGGTGTGCAGCTAGCACGGCGTCGTGGCGTGATGGCCGCACGACCTTGAGGTAGGTGGACTCGGTGGCGACGACGGCACGCCGTCCGACGCGGTAGGAGATGAGGCGACCCCGGTCGAGCGCTGCGGCCAGTGCAGGGAGATTTCGGTCCGCTCGGGGGTCTGTGGCGATAGTGGTGCCTGATTCGGGTGAGAAGGCAGCGTAGGTGCCGTCGCCATAGGCGATCGTCCAGTCGCCGCGATGGCGTGGATAGGTCTTGGCGTGTTGCGTTGGGCGCCAACGGCTGTTCATGGTTGCAGCGTCCTTGTGGTGATTCGATTTTGGGAGAGGGTGGCGCTGGCCATGTCGAGCAGACGCGGTGTTGTCGTCTGCCAGTTGGCGTCAAGATGCCGGGCAACCAGCAGCGCTTGGTCGATGAGGCCGACCGCGGTATGCCATGCGAGCACTGCTTCAGACATGGCGTTTGATTGTTGGCGGTAGTGGTCGACAACGAGGTACGCGAACGTAGCCGAGGCTGGGCTCAACTCGGGATAGCGGATCGGTTGGGCGATTCCGTGAGCAAGGAAGTAGCCAAGATCGATGGCGGGGTCGCCCGCACTCACTCGTTCCAGGTCGACGAAGCTCAGCCCTTGATTGGTCTGTAGCACGTTCTTGCTATGCAGATCCCCATGGAGCAGGCTGGGGCGGACGCACGCTGTTGGTTGCGTTCGTCGCAGGAGTTCTGCGGTGCTGGACGCTGCTTGGGCGAGTTCTGGTCGCCAACCGGCCAGGCCTGAAAGCCCGCCTGTCGCACGACCGAGCTCCTTTGACCGGGTTCGAGCCGTGACTCTGGCCGGAAGACCGACCGAGTGGAATCTGGCTACGGAGTTGGCGATGGCCTCGGGATTGGCTTCGCCGGTTGCAATCGTCTCTTGGAGCTGCTGGCCTTCGATGAACTCGTCGACCGACACGCGCCCATCTTCAAGTGCCGCTAGGGGTTTCGGTGTGCTGATGCCGTTCGCCCTCAGGTGCCGGGCGACCTGAGATAGCTCGCTAGCGTGGGGTTTGGTGGTGTAGCGGATGAGAAGTTCCCGGTGTGCGCCGGCGTTGGTGCGCAGAGATACATGGTTCACCACCCGTCGTTCGGGCTTGTATCGCAGCACTCCGGTGGTGGTATCGGTGCGCGAGATCAGGTCGTCAGGGTCGACGAGGCTCGCCAGAGATCGGCGCATTTTGCGGGTGTCGCAATACCACCGCAGCCGGCGCAGTCGGGCGTCGTTCGGGAAGCTATACAAAACGGTGTGGCCATCGATGCGGTCCAAGCCATTGCTGATCAGCGATGGCCTTGGTCGCAGCGTCTGAGCTTTGGCCAAGACCTGATCGGCGCGAGCTGGGTCGTTGCACCAGTGGGCGTAGCCGTGGGTTGAGCTGCCGTCTGCAAGGTCGAAGCGATAGGCGATGATGGTTGTCTCACCCGGTTTGTGACGCACATAAAGAGGTGTCGCGGTCGCGTTGATTCCGGTCGCGTTCAAGCGAGCGGTCGCGGCGGTTTCGTCGAGGAGTTCTTCGAGTTCACTCATTGCGAGACGACCGAGAGATGCCGGTTGGACACCGTTGGTTTGGGGTCAAGCTTCAACTGGAAGTCAGGCGCGAGCTCCGTCAGGGCGCCGTGGTGCACGACCAGGGTGGTACGACCGGCGGCGATGTTCGAGATTGCTCGGGCGACGATTGCGCGGGCCTCAGGATCGAGACCCGTAAGCGGCTCATCGAGGAGCAGCACTGAAGCTTTACGAAGTGCGGCGCGGGCGAGCATGAGCCGGCGAGCCTGTCCCCCCGAGAGGGACGCTCCAGCTTCGTCGAGAACGGTGTCGATCCCCTCGGGCAGCGTGTCGAGTACTGGTCCGAGTAGGGCGGCTTCGGCGGCGAGCAGGATGTCGGCATCGGTAGCATCGGGTCGCCCGAACGCGATGTTCTCCCTGATGGTTCCGCCAAAGAGCGCCAGTTCCTGCGGCACATAGGCGATCTGGTCGCGGTAGCTCGCAAGCTGCATCGTCGAGATATCGATGCCACCGATGCGAACTTCGCCTTCACTCGGGCGATAGAGGCGCAAAAGCAGCGACAACAGCGTCGACTTGCCCGTGCCATTCTCGCCGGTCACCGCGACCAACGACCCCGAGGGAAATCGCGCAGACAGGCTCTGAAGCGAGCTGCGGCCGTCAGGATAGGTGTGGCTTACTTGGAGGAAGTCGATGTCGCCATCAAGCGGCCCAACCGGCGTGCCCGCGGTTGGATCTTCCGTTGCCTGATCGAGCAGCGCCATGACTCGTAGCGCGCACGCGGTTGCTTTTGCGACCTTGGCTCCTTCGCCGGTGAGCTTGCGCACCGGCTTGTACACCATGCGCGTATACGAGATCGCGAGGACGAGCTGGCCCGGCGTCAGGAGTCCGGATCGCGTTCGTAGCGCTCCGATGGTGAGTACGAGCGCGACGCCGGCGCCGGTGAGGATCTCGGTGAGCCTTGCCATGCGGGCGGCGTGGCGCGCTGCGGCCATCGTGGCCCGCTCCGCGCTTCGGGCGTCACTTCGGAACGACTCGCTGGTGCGTTCTTCGGCCGAGAACGCCTTGATCAGGCTCACCTGGCGCAGTGATTCGGCCGCGGTGGACGCAATGGCGCCTTCTTTGCGACGTTGTTTACCGGCCGCTGACTTGATCGCCGAGGAGCCCTTCTCCACAGTGACCCAAAGCAGCGGCAGCGGGATAAGTGCGACACAGAACAGGCGGATGTCGACCAAAGCGAAGACAACGGCGCCGCCAATGAGCACACTGCCCCGAGACAAGAGCGTGAGCCAGCTGGGGAACAGCAGGTCGCGAATCATGTTTACGTCACCCATGAGCCGCATCAACAGGTCCCCGGTGTAGTGGCGCTGATGCTCAGGTAGTTCAAGCCGTTGTATGTGCTCGAAGACGTCGCTGCGTATTCGCACCGTCGCCTTCCTGCTCACCTGGGCAACAAGAAGTTGCAGCCGCTCGGTGGCCAGGCCGTGAAGTATCGGCACTGCGAGTGCAACCGAGGTAAAGATCAGGATTGGCCGAATGGAGGCCCGCTCGTCCGATTGACCGGCGATGAGGTAGTCGAGAACCCAAGTGATGGGCCACGGCTTGATTAGCTCTATGGCAGTGATGCTCAGTGCAAACAGGATCGCCGCCGTAATGCGCCGACGCTGGCCTCGCAGTGCCGGCCGAAACGTAGTGAACGCGGCTCGCAGGTCCGAGGTTGGCAGGTCAATTGGGCGCCGGCTTCGTAGCCGCATCATGGTTTAGCCAGCGCTGGCACCGCTGCGGCGCACAGGCTTGCAAGCAACTCATGGGTTCTGGCTGCGACGTGTCCCCACGTATGGTTGTTCAGCGCCTGATTGCGTCCGGCACGGCCCATCTGGTTGCAGAGTTCGGCATCGGTGAGCAACTGTGCGACTGCTGCGGTGATTGCGCGGTTGTCACCCGCGGGAACCACCAGCCCGGCCCGACCGACCAGCGCTGCAATGTCGCCTTGGTCCGTCGAAACGATGGGGAGCCCAGCGGCGAGGTAGTCAGTGATCTTGAGGGGGCAGAAGTAGAAGTTCTCGTGCTTGGGATACGGCGCGATGCCGACTCGTGCAGAAGCGAGCAGTCCGGTTGCGGTTTCTGGGTCGAGTGCTCCCGTGACCGTGATCTGGTCGGCAACGCCCAGGTGGCGGGCGTCGGAGACGAGATCATCGGCACCCTTTCCTCCTCCGATGATGAGTAATGACGCCCTGATCCCATCGTGGTTGAGATCGCGAAGCAGTTGAGGCAGCAGATCTGCGCCATGCCATGGCTTGGGATGTCCAATGAAGACCAGATCATGGTCAACCTCGCAACGCGGGGTTTGGTCGAACCATCGCGGCTCGAATCCGTTCGTCAGTGTGACGGTTGGGCCGTCGCGATGGTTCGCTACCCAGTCGCTGAGGCCGCCCGAGACCGTGATTACCAGGTCGGCTTCGTACAAGAGGTGCGCTTCGGTCTCGCAGTCCTCGCTGGACACCGTTGCAGGCCGATGGGCCGTCGCCTCGGCGACAAGTGGCGCATTCACCTCTAGCACGAACGGACGCCCGGCCTCACGAGCGATCTCAAGACCGCGCCGGTGGCCAAGCGAATAGCGCTCATACACAACGTCAAACGATTGTGCGGCTTGGGTATCGAATCGCTCAACGGGTCGCACCTCAACCGGGAACTCCGATTCGCAGCGTCGTGCGGCATAAGTCGTCACGGAGTGGCCGAGCTCGGACAGCCCAGCCGCGATGCCACGGAGATGTTGAGCAGCCCCTTTCGTTGATCCGGGAGCTATGCCTCGATCGGCGCAGATCTGCGCGACCCTCATGCCACACCACCGTTCACAAGTTCCAACAAAGTAAAGGTGTCGATGAGTTCTTGAATGGTGCTCACCCGGTCGAAGTGACTCGCAAGCTTGCGGGGGCCAGCCTCAGACATCGCAGCGCGCTTGGGTGAATCGTGCAGAAGTTCAGTAATCGCAGCGGACAGCGCGGCCAGATCCTCACGTGGCACGATGTGCCCTTCGACTCCGTCGGTGATGATCTCGGGGATACCTGCCACTGGTGTGCTGATAGCCGGTAGACCGGCGCCGAGCGCTTCGAGCAGAACCGTCGGGAGAGCGTCCTGATTCCCGTCGGTTCCGACCCGGCAAGGCGCGACCATTAAGGTCGCCTTCCTCAGCCACTCGCCGACCTTGTCCTGGGGCAGTGATCCAACGAAGGTGACGATGTCACTGATCCCAAGCCGCGCGGCGTGAGCCTCGAGAAGCGCTCGCTGGTCACCGTCGCCGACGATCACGCACCGAACTGCGGGGTGTTCGGTGCGGACCACAGCGAGTGCCTCGAGAAGCAGATCGAAACCCTTTTTCTCGACCAGACGACCAACGCTCACCAGCAGGTTGTGCGGTCGCTGCTCGAACGGAGTGGGTGGCAGTTGAGGGCCGAGACCGTTGTAAATGCGAACCAGCCGAGCGTTGCTGCCGTCGAGGCGATGGGAGAGAAACTGCAGATTCGCATCGCACACGGTGACGACGGCCTTGGCCGCCGCGGCCATGGTTGCTGCGAGTTCCCAGTCGACGGTGTGGCGGTAGATGTCCTTTGCGTGCGCAGTTACCGAGTACGGAATCCCGGTCAAAAGCGAAGCAAGGTGCGCAGTGTGGGCGGCGACGGTCATGAAATGAGCGTGCAGGTGATCAATTCTCGATTCGCTTGCGTGCCGAGCGACCTCGATGGCCTGAAGTGCGATGCGCGACCGGCGCTCGCTTGGCAACCGGTCCAGGAACGCCAACACGGCTGGCAGCTCCTCGGAACGCAGGTTGGGCAAGGATCGCAGCGCCTCAAGGAAGGTCGCCTTGTTCGCTTCTCCCACATAATGCACGGTTCCTTTTACCGACGCGATAGCAGGGTGGAATCGACCCTCGGTTGCGTTGCGCAACGAGAAGATCGACACGTCGACGCCACTGTCCTCCAGACCCAGAATCTCATTCAGGATGAAGGTCTCGGACAGCCGTGGGTACTGCTTAAGGATGTAGCCGACCCGCAAAGGGCCACCGGGTCGGGCAGGGGTAGTCGAAGAAATCTCAGACATGGGCTCGGGCTCCTTGGGAGACGAGTAGATCGACGGCGCTTTCTAGGCCACGCAGGTTCAGCGTTGTCCTGGCTCGCGGGTGGTGCACACACTGATGCGCGAACTGAGCGACCCGAGCCGGCGTTAGCTCTTCGACGGGTGCCCAGGCAATATCACTATGTGGCGCAATGCGCTGAGCTCGAATCGTCTGTTCAAGTCGCGGAGTACGGCGTGGGATCAACAGTGTCGGCACGCCTGCAGCGAGTTCCTCGACGACGGTGTTGTAGCCACCCATCGAGATCACACCCGCGGCAGAGGCAATCAGGGACCGCATGTTCGTCGCAAAGTCCAGCACCTCGACACTCGCGAGTGCCTCGCAACGAACCAACAGTTCGGCGCGCCGACCCGCAGTCATGAGCGGTCCGGTGACAACAATGGATCGCAGCCCGGAGACAGCACCGGCCTCGACCGCGGACAGGTACGCACGCATCAGCGCGTGGCCATCCCCACCTCCTCCCGCAGTCACCAGCAGATAGGACTCTGAGCCAATCGCATCCGGCATTGTTGGTGCGAGATAACCCGTGTGGATCACTTCCGCCGAGCCCCGAGACCCCAGCCCCAATTCATCGGCAGTCGTGAGGATCTGATCATCTCCATAGACCGCGATCTGGTCGTAGCGGTCGACGTAGTCCCAGATTCCATTGCGAGTCCATGCCGACCGCACCGTCGGTGCGTCGTCGATGATGTCGCGCAGCCCAAGTACGAGCCTTGGCCGCCTGGAGCCAGCGACGCCGTAGCGGTCAAGGAGAGGTCGCAGTTCGCCGGCCATCCCGGTCGGAGAGTGATCCACCACCACGACGTCTGGCTCATACGATGTCGCTGCCGCGCAGATCACGGCGCTGCGCATCCGAACGAGCGCATCGATACCACTTGCGAGTTTGCGGGGCTGATAGCCACCACGCTCGTTCTTGGTCGCCGTAGGAAGCTTGATGGTGTCGACCCGATCGGGCTGGCGAAAGGCCTGGGCGCGGGGTGAGCCGGTGACGATCAAGACCTCATTGTCTGGATCGGCACCGACCACCCCAGCTGCGAGGAGACTCGACCGGCGGAAGTGGCCGAGCCCGTAGCTGTCATGGCTGTAGAACAAGAAACGGGTCATGCAGCGACCCAGCGATTCGTCATCACTTCACAATGACGAAACAGGTGCCCCCGAACGGTAGGAGAACCTCAAAGCAGCCTTAAAGAACGCACTTGGTCACGGAACTAGCTCCGGCCGAGCCAGCGACGGGCGCTGGTCTGATTCGCGTACTTGCGACCATCATCAATCGAGCACCAGCTCAGCTTCTGGGACGCTCAGATCATCGAGACGGCTTCTCGTGCTGGTGTCGCGCAACTGCTG
>ENA-ORXT01000143-ORXT01000143.1-marine-metagenome-genome-assembly--contig:-NODE-143-length-121035-cov-11.777311_pt1 | contig 121035 bp, 104 predicted proteins | sample MGYA00237868_ERZ511482 | MGnify/ENA metagenome assembly ERZ511482 | reverse complement strand
GGATAATAACCAAGCTCGTTCAGTCGGGAACGAATGGTTTCACGACTCGGTAATTCCAGAATAGAGTAGTCTTTTTGTTCCATTAACTGAATCATAATTTCTGGGACACTCAGCCTTGTATACAATCGATTGCTCTCAAAACTTGGATCGGTCTGACTTTGACTATCAACAATACTGATTAAGTCTTCTAATAAATTAGGTAGAAAAGTTTCCACCCGTTTTCTCCCTCTAGCATGAAAAGCATCCACACAAACAATGCCACTTTCTAGCTCTCTTGTTCCTTTGCGAATCAAATCTCGATTCCAGCCTAATTTCGTTACATGCGGCTAAAGCCTTTGTGCTCGACGCTGACCTCCTTTCCCCATCTCTTTTACTGTCTGAGCCATAAACCTTCTTCTTTGATGACCCTTGAGATTATTTGCCGTCTCCATGAGAAGCGATTTTAAAGAGTCCGTTAATTCCAGCATTTACCTTTTGGGCTTTTGAATTAATACTTAACTTGATTCTACTCTTTTTTCTTTTTTTGGAAGTTTTAATTTTCTGGGACTCCCTAATACTTTTCCTGGCTTATGAAGAAAACAACAAGCCTTATTTCATAAAAACTAGCTGTTGCTGGGGTTGCATCTGGTCATATTCTTCGGCTCAATCGCCAACAATCTTAGATAGCTTGAGATATAGACGGGGTTTAATTAGCAATTTCTTTAATGTCCTGTAAATGATATTTTGGAACGAAACCCGATCGCTAAATTTACTATTTGCTATGACTACAGCAACCGATCGAACTCAACTCAACTCTAGTATTGGCGGGACAAAGAATGTTTATAACTGGAATTTTTCGGATAAACAATATCGAATAGTCTATGAAACTGTCGGCGCGGGAACTCCCCTACTGTTACTTCCAGCTTTTAGTACGGTTTCCAGTCGCACCGAGATGAAAGCTATTGCCAATCTACTTGCTACACAATATGAAGTGACGGTTTTAGATTGGTTGGGGTTTGGCGAGTCTCAATGTCCACCTGTGGATTATAATCCCGTATTGTTTCAGCAGCTGTTGGAAGATTTTATTAAATCTATCTCTATCTTTAATAGCTCAATTATCCTTATCGCTGCGGGTCATGCTTCGGGATACGCTTTGAAATTTGCACAGGATAACCCAGATATAATTTCTCAACTAATTTTGATCGCTCCCACTTGGCAAGGACCTTTACGAGTAATGGGTTTACCCGATGATGTGAGAAATGGCGTAAAAAATCTAGTGCGGTAAGCGAAGCCATGCCGTTAGGCTTATCGCCTGTTATCGGACAAGGGTTATACTATCTCAACACTACTCCTTCCTTTCTGCGCTTGATGTATAAACGTCACGTCTATGTAGATGAAAGTAAACTAACCCCCGAATTTATCGCTCAAAAACATCAAATTACCTCAAAGTCTGGTGCGAGATATGCCCCTGCTGCCTTTGTTACTGGCGCGATCGATCCTGTAACCAATAGAGAGGAATTTTTACAGCTTCTAGAATCTGTGTCAATGCCCGTAGCGATCGTTCTGGCGGAGAACGCACCCCCGAAATCAAAAGCAGAAATGCAAGCAATGGCAGAGTTAGACAAAGTGCAAACAGTGCGATTAAAGGGAACTTTAGGTATTTATGAAGAGTATCCCGAAGCGGTGACAGAAGCCATTCAGAATTTTCTGACTACTTAATCTAAACCCCAAATTAAGTCAATGTCATAACGACGAAACTGTTTGTCAGCACTCATTAAATGGAGGTTTTCTGCGATCGCACTAGCAATCAAGATGCGGTCAAAAGGATCTCGATGATGCAAAGGGAGTTGATAAACGATGAAGGCATGATAGTGTTTGACATCAAGAGGCGTAATCTTAAGACTCTCCATTCTGCTAGAAATATATTTATCTGGCGGTTCGGGTAGTGGTAGTTTGCCTAAACCTGCTTTAATCGAAATCTCCCAAGAACTAGCAGCAGAAAGATAAAGTTGATTTTTCTTGCTTTTTAATAAAGATTTAGCCTTTTTTCCTAAGCGTTTTGGTTCTGTTAATGCCCACAGAAAAATTTGTGTATCTATTAAAATATTCAATCTGCATTACCTTCAAACGCTGATAAAATATCTTCTGGTAAAGGATTGTTAAAATCTTCGGGAACAGTAAATAATCCTTCATCTTGCCCCAAAACACGGTCTTGAAGCGGTTCTTCCACAGGAACGAGACGCACAATAGGTTTACCAGCCTTGGCAATAACAATATCTTCCCCTAAAGCAGCGCGTGAAAGTAACTGGGATAAATGAGTTTTGGCTTCGTGAATGTTAACCTGTGCCATATTGCAATGTATAAACTAAGCTATTAGCTAAGTCTATTTTACCTCGGCGGACAGTATTTTATTTTAATAAATTCAGAAGGTAATGGCGATCGCTTCTGTTTTGAATACAGTTATAGATGTAGATCGGTCGTCAGGAGGATAAGCGATCGCGAAAATAATTAAAATATCAAAAAATTACATGAAAGATATCGCTAAACTCTCAAGATGCCGAAGTAGAAATTTATCGATCGCAAAAAGCTGTAGAAGTAATATCAATGCCCGCAATTATTTCTGGAGAAAGTATTTTACCAGGCTTTGAATTGCAAGTATAGCAGTAGGTTTAATTACGCGGGAATTTAAATAAAGCGATCGCTTTTCATTTCTCTGCTATCTTTAATACGGTTTTTGTTAAAGCTTGCATTCTCTTAGTGTTTTGTTGCATTAGTATATTTAGCCAAGAATTATCTACTATTGATTGTCTTTGTTTTCAAATCAAACTATGAAAGTTGTTAACTCGCCTGAAATTGCCAAATTAAATGGATACATGGAAGCCATGAGTTGTTGTTTAAATGGTTGCAATTATGTTATCTGGTTTAATGCTAGAGGTATTGAATTTAATGATGAAGATTTAACATCTCAGACATTAGATCGACTGGAAATTGGCAAAAATTTTCAAGAAAAAACCCCTGATTTGGAACTCCAAGAGTTAATTAAGTTGGCTTATCCTAAAAGTAAACCTCATTTAGCAACAATGGTTGAATACAATAACTGTTTATTAATAACAAGGATTAACACATTTATTGCTCGTATAAATCCATCAGATAACTTCAAAAATGTTAGTAAACATAAAAAAAGAAACTTGATTAATCGCTTTTGGCAAAATGTCGGCTCAGTTATTGATTATGAAAATTCTAGAATTTTTCAATATAATCCAGCTTTTGATGTCGATGACGAACTTTGGGATTTTATTATTTGGGGATTCACTTTTGTAATTATCAACCAAATGCAAAACAAATGCCTACTAATTCATGGTGGTGCATCAGATTAATTGTTTAGCTAGTATTCAAAGTTTAAGATTAAAAACTGCTTTTCCTTGAATGAGATCGATTATCATTATCTAAAAGAGCTTAGGAATTTAGATTATGGTAGCGACAACCACCAACACCGTTCCCGTCACCGTACTAACTGGTTATCTAGGTGCGGGAAAAACCACTCTCCTCAATCGCATCCTCACCTACGAACACGGCAAAAAAGTAGCAGTCATCGTTAACGAGTTTGGAGAAGTGGGCATTGATAATCAACTAATAATTGATGCTGATGAAGAAATCTTTGAAATGAACAACGGCTGTATTTGCTGTACGGTGAGGGGTGACTTGATTCGCATTATCGGCAATTTAATGAAGCGTCGTCATCAGTTCGACCATTTGGTCATTGAAACCACTGGGTTAGCCGATCCAGCCCCTGTAATTCAAACCTTTTTTGTCGATGAAGATATGAAAGACAAGATTGCTTTGGATGCAGTGGTTACGGTAGTCGATGCCAAGCATATTCAGCAACATTGGTCAGCAGATGAAGCACAGGAACAAATTGCCTTTGCCGATGTGATTCTCCTCAATAAAACCGACCTCGTTAGTCCCCAAGAGTTGGATGAATTAGAAAGCAAAATTAAAGCCATGAACGGGATGGCAAAAATCTATCGCACCCAAAATTCCGAACTAGGAATGGATGCGTTGTTGGGAGTACAGGCATTCGATCTAGATCGAGCTTTAGAAGTTGACCCCGAATTTTTAAACGAAGCTGCCCACGAACACGATGAGACAGTAAAATCTTTTGCCATAGTAGAATCTGGAGAACTAGACGGACAAAAACTAAATGACTGGTTGAGTAACCTATTACAAACCAAAGGTGTGGATATCTTCCGCATGAAAGGTATTTTAAATATTGCAGGAGAAAGCGATCGCTTTGTCTTTCAGGGAGTACATATGTTACTGGATGGAAAACCAGACCGCCCTTGGAAGGAAGGAGAAACCCGTAAGAATGAATTGGTGTTTATCGGTCGCAATCTGGATGAGGCAGAACTGAGAGAGGACTTTAAACAATGTTTGGTGTAGGCACAAAGGGAAAAGTCTTATTTCAACAACAGTGGCAGGGTAGTCTCACAGAATATGTTACCGCAGTAGCTTGGTCGCCCAATGGTCTGTTAGCTGCTAGTTCGGCTGCGGGGGAAGTGGTTTTATGGCAAGATGGCAGCCTGGTTAATTTATTATCTGCGGGTGTAGCGTCTATTGACTGTCTGGCTTTTTCTGCTGATGGTAAGTTTTTAGCTGCTGGCGGACAGGATGGCAAGGTTAGAGTTTGGTCTACTATCCCTATCTTAAAAAAAGGGGAAAAACAAGAACAGGAAGTAAAATTAATCGCTACCCTAGATAATGCACCCTCATGGGTTGATAAACTGGCTTGGAGTCCTACTTGTAACCACTTAGCCTTTAGTTTGGGGCGTTACGTGCAAATCTGGGATGCCGATAGTCAAACAGCTATAACTACTCTGCCTTTTGCCAACTCTTCTGTTTTAGATTTGGCTTGGCGACCAAATGGGGAAAGTATCGCGATCGCAGGCAACGGAGGAGCCAAAGTATGGTCTACTATAAATTGGGATGATGACCCCTATCTTATCGATATGCCTTCAGCTAGTATGGTTACGGCTTGGTCTGGGGATGGTAAATATATTGCCTCTGGTAATTTCGACAATACCATCACAGTTCTAGAATACGGCAGTCCTCATCCTTGGATGATGGGCGGTTTTCCTGGTAAGATTTCCAATTTAACTTGGTCGCCACGAAGATCGAGTAATGCACCTTTATTGGCAGCATCGAGTATCGAAGGCATTGCCGTTTGGAAAAAAGAAGCTGATGACAAAGATGGTTGGAATGCAAACGTTTTAACTTTACACGATCGCACCCTCGTCAGTCGCTACAATGGGGGGAACCCCCACAACGCGCTGACTCGCAAAGTTCAAGCTTTGGAGTTTCATCCCCATAATTTATTACTTGCTTCTGCTGCGGATGATGGTCGCTTGTGTTTGTGGACAAAAGCCAAACGAGTAGGACAAGTATTAGAAGGTGCTAAGGGTGGTTTTTCCTGTCTGGCTTGGAGTCAAGATGGCAGACAGTTAGCTGCTAGCGGTCAAGATGGAGAGTTAATTGTTTGGTCGGAGTGTAAGCGGGGCAAAGGTTTCGGTTGATTCAAGTTGAGAAGATGCGATCGCTTGGCAACATCTAGAGTGGGAACAGCGATCCAAATACTATTTTGTTTCTCGTCAGAAACACCAGAATTCACTTTATTTAGCGAACACCAGAAAATTATTCTCTAATTTGTTTCTCTGACTAAGATGCTGTAAAAAGCTATGTAAACTCTAACAGTCTAAAGATTGCAGATTTTGGCACTTAAAAATTAATTTTGACTGAGATATAATTGACTTTTTATTTACGTGGAGAAAAGAATGGACAAGAAAATACTTACCACTTTAGGTTGTTCTGGTTCAATAGTATTATCAATATTAGGGGCTAATGCTGTTAATGCTAAAGAATATGTTTTTACCGCCCCCGAATTAGATAGTCAAATTGAAATTCCTGAAAGTGACACAGATTATCCTTTGGTAGGCTGTAGCTGTAGCGCATATGATGCTGAAACCGCAGCCCAAATGGATCGAGAAGGAGATAAGGCGATCGCACTTTATGGTTGCGATTGTGCTGGTCATAGGAATATGGCGCGAAATGTTGATTCAGATATAGAAGTAGCGCAATAATAAATTGTTTTAAACTCCTACCTATACGCTATATGTACTATACAGCGTATAGGTAGGACAAATATTGGAAGGTGGTAAGGGTAATTTTTCTTGTTTAGCTAAAAGTAAAGACGACCGACAGTTGGCTACGGGAGATTAAATTGGGGAGTTAATTATTTGGTCGGAGTCTAAGTGCGGTAAAAGTTTTGGGTGATTTAACTTAGGTAAATGCAATTGCACCATTGTATCTATCTAAAAAGTTTTATGCGATCGCTAATGCAATACAAATTAATAGTTACCTATAAAGAGTTGAGTGTTTTAAAGTAATTAATGAAGTTCTGAAAAATTACAAAGGCGATCGCGCCAGGAAATTAGTAGAGTGAATATACAGAAAGTTTCCGTATAATAAGTAGTTAGCTGGCTTTTGGCAGAAGCAGGTTGGGCTTACGTATATAAAGTCAGAGCGTTAGAAAGTGTTGCCAAAAAAGATGGAATATGATGCTAGTCAAATTAAATTAAAACACATTCCTAAGCTTGAGCAGAGAGATGCAATTTGCTACCGTGCATATATTTATTTCTTTAGTTGCTTGCTGCCTCAACAGAATCATATTAGCCAAATAGCGAATAATTTGAAGCAAAAGTTTAGATTTTCTGCGGAGCAATTTGATATTCTTTTAGATATTGAGATTCGAGCATCTATCATCATCGAACGTTTAGATAATTACCAAGCTCAAGTTAGCATATTGACAACTCAGCCAGAAGAAAGCTGTGTCTATTTCTTTGGCATTTATACTTTACCGTCTAAACTGGAAGAAATTTTTGGAGATGTATACTCAATTCAAGGACAATCAAGAGAAACTTGGATTTATGAACGTTCTAGATGACATAGGCGATCGATTAAAGTAATTCCCATTTGTTGTAATTATTCTAAAGATGCGGTGCGATCGCTTTTATTACACTCAATATTGGGCAAGGGAAAAATACAATCGTCCAAGGTTGAGATTAAATCAAGGCAACCATTGAGGATGGAAACCAATAAAGGGTAGTTGTTCTATATCTGAGGTAGTTTTGTTTGCCAAATCTTTGCTAGGAATAGCTAACCAAATACTATTTTTTTTCTCGCCTGGAGTACCAGAATAAACTTTGTCGATCGTTTTCTCAAACAGAATTCCCAACCCGTCTGAGGCAACGCTAACCTGACTTTCTTGATATTTGGGAACGGTAACTAAAGTCTTAATTTTTCCTGTTTTAAGATCGATCTCAGCCAAATAGGGCTTTTCAATATATACCTTCTTTTTGGCTAATTCGGTCAGCCAACAGTATAGATGTTCGGCTGTGGGGTCAAACTGACAATTTTGAATCGAACCCTCAGTATTTAAAAGCTCTTTTTCTACACCTTGACTGTTAACGTAATAGAGCGATCGCGTATATTTTAAATCTTCGCGATCGGTATTGTAGTTAATCATGGCTGCCCCTATGCCATCGTCAGTAAAGTCAAGTACCCGACCAAATTTTGATAAGAAATCTAGGGGTTCGGCATAATCTTTGATAGGTAATATAGCAATTCCTTCTCCTTGTGCTGCTGCTACCGCCTGACTATCGGGAGTAATTAAAAAATCACCAACTTGATTATTAGTAAACAATTGGGGAGATTTACCTTCAACTAACTTCCACAAACCATAATCTTTGGGATTGCTGCGGTTGAGTCTTTGCACCACAATAGTTGTACCGTCTTGAGAAATATCGAACTTATTGTTTTGATACTTCTGGCTGTCTAAGACTAACTTAACTGCCGAACCATTTTTAATCGGAGAATCTACTTGAGTAGCAACGCTGTAAAGCTGAAGATAGCGAATACCTTCTATACCTTGACTGCTATCGGCTGCGGAAAATAATAGCCGATCGCCTTGAGGAAAAGGTTTAAAGTCGAATACAGTGAGATTTTTGGGAGTTAGGATTGCTGTTAGCGATCGCGTCCAATTAGATAGAACTAATCTTCCTTTTTCTTCTCCTTCCGTACCGACATAAGCTAAAGCGCGATCGCGACTGCGGAATTGGGCATCAAAAGGCTGAATTTCTGACCCTGCTTGTTCCTGGTTAGGAAATCTTTCTTGTGCTTCGGAGAGAGTTACTTGATAAGTTTCTCCGTAGGGTGCGGGGTTATTTAAAGTGTAAGCCAGTCTCAAACCAGACCAACTAACTTTACCTGGAAGGGGAGGAGTAATCTTGAGATTTTCTTCGACGCTGACTCTATCCATCGGACGATTGAAAGTCAAAATAAAAGCCCTATCTTGTCCGCCAATAGTTTTATTTTGCCAGCTAAAACTACTAACCTTTGCCCCTGCATGAAACAGACATTCATCCTCACAAGCACTACCACCCCAAATTAATAACCCCATAATTAGGGATAGTAGAATGATTGAGGCGATCGCTAGTTTATCTATTGGTTGAGATAGTCTTGATTGGTTCATCGATAACTATAGGGATCTTTTGGTGTAGGAATGGTTTCGATCGCTCTTGCTTCGATAACTACAGAACGCTTTTCAGTAATTGCATTAGTCTCAATGCGATCTTTAACTGGTAATGTTTCGGAGATCGCACTACCTTCAACCGTCAGCCAACTGTCTACAGGATAATTACTACGATTGGTATCTAGCTTAACGGGGATACCAATCGGATAGGCATCTACTGCGCAACAGGTAATTACAAAGCGGGATAACATGACATAGTTATCGGGAAGTTCGTCTAAATGCAGCACAAAACCTGTAATATTAGCTGTTTGTCCGCTATAGGCATCGGGTTCGGGATAGGCGTTAATCGTCCGTATCCATTCAATCAGCGATCGCTCTTCTGGTTTGCTAGCGGTGCGAAAGGCTTGGGGTTGAACGGTGGTTAAAGGCAGATCCCCCACGCCTCTTTTAAGTGCAGTTTGACTGGTCAAAACTTTGGGGGGAATTAATAGTCCTGCGATCGCTACCAATAGTAATAAGCTATTGCCCAATCCAGGGGGAAATAAGCTAATGTGATCGCTGTTGTTTGGCTGGCGATTATTGAAAATTGATTTGACCTTGATAATTCCCAAAACTAGTAAAATTAAGCCGCTACCTAAGACTAGGCTGTAGTAATTGGGATGAATTAATAATTTATACTGTCCCGTAAAGCTATACTTCAACAGTAAAACTCCCCAAGCTAGTAAACTCAATCCTTCTAGCAAAGGAAAAAAAAATTTCTTTCTATTTTGAACCGAACTAGATCGCATAATATATGAGGTATTGATTTAAAAGAAATAACTGTAAGCTAGAGTAAAAATAAAGGTTAACTGGGCAACTAAGGTGAAAATGTAAATAATAATCTTGGGTTTAAAAATTGATGCCATCAAGCCAACACTTTTGATATCTATTGTGGGACCAAATACCAAAAAAGCGAGTAAAGAACCGCTGGTAAAAGTAGCAGCAAAAGATAGAGCAAAAAAAGAATCTACCGTAGAACAGATCGAGACAACCGCAGCCAGCAACATCATCGCCAGAATAGAAGTTATGGTGTCTTGTCCGAGACTTAAAATGATTTCGCGGGGAACAAACACCTGGATTGTAGCAGCGATCGCACTACCAAAAACTAGCATTCCCCCCAGTTCGCTAAATTCAGCTAATAAGTTTGTAAAAAATAACTGCCACTTGGACCTAAAATTACTGGAATTGGCTTGTTTGATATCAACTGAGAGAGAATCGTCAAAAGGAATAGATTTTCCTTGTCCTAGTAAGAAAGTCCCAGACTGTAATAGTGGCGAGATGCTATCAGACTGAGAAGTAGTTATTGGCTGAAGTCTTTTGGCAAAAGATGTCTGCAATAAAGCACGGGAGTCTGGCTGAATACTGAATATACAACCGACTATAGTTGCAATCGCAGCCGAAAACAAGACTCTAAAAATGACGATGTTTGGGCGATCTCCAAAAGCAATCCAGGTAGACCAAATCACAATGGGATTAATCGTCGGTGCTGCTAAGAGAAAAGAGATTGCTACAGAAGGTGGAACTCTAGACAAAAGCAGTCTTCTGGCTACAGGAACATTCCCGCATTCACACACGGGAAACAAAAAACCGATACAGCTACCAACGAGCGAACCCAGTACAGGATTTTTGGGTAATTTGGCAATTAACTGCTTTTCGCTAATCAAGAATAACAAGCTACTAGAAAGTGTGACACCCAACAGCAGGAAAGGCATAGCTTCAACTAATAAACTTAAAAACAGCGTGAAAGCATCGTGCAGTTGATTCATAAAAGCAGTTCGGTTTATCGATTTGCATGAGAATTGTTTGATTTTGTTTGTTAGAACTCAAGCAATCTATCGCGAACATTATATCCAAAATTACATCAAAGTCGTGAAGCTATGAAAAGTGCGATCGCTTTTATAACTGTTTTAAAATTTCAGGCGATCGCAATTAATTCTAGATCGTGCTTCTATACAAATAGCAATAATACAAGATTCAACCCTGCCGAGAGCATAAAGCCACTGTTAAAAATCCAAACAACTGAACCAAAATAATACTCGGACCACTAGGTAAATCGATCGCGCCAGAAATGACCATGCCCATTACTCCACTAAATGCACCTATACCCGCAGCAGTGGCTAAAAACGGGACAAACTGCTGGCAAATTAATCTGGCAGAAGCAGCAGGAATAACTAAAAAACCATTGACTAGAAGTATACCAACTGCCCGAATGGTGAGGGCAATAGTTATTGTTAAAAGAACGATGAAGAAATAGCGATGACCGCGAACGGGTACGCCTTTGACTAAGGCTAAATCACTGTTGAGAGTAAGTAATATTTGTTCTGGTAAACTGATAATTATCCAGGCTAAGGTTACAGCTAAAAGTAATGACAATAAAATTAAATCTGTATTACTAATAGCTAAAATATCCCCAAACAAAATTGATAATAAATTACCTCGATATCCTTTTAAATAACTAAAGCCAATCGTCCCCAAAGCGATCGAACCCGATAGGGAAATACATAAAACCGTATCGCTACCTAAATCGGTTCTGTCAATTAAATAAATTACCCCCAAACCAAAAGCAACGGTAAAACCAATTAAAGTCCAGGTAACAGGAAGTTCCAATAAAGCAGCCAATACTACTCCTAACATCGCCGAATGTCCTACGGTATCCCCAAATAGAGAAAGACGACGCAGGATTAAAAAGCTGCCCAAAATTCCCCCTAAAATACCCAGCAGCACACCTCCTAGTACCGCCCGTTGCATAAAGGGTAAACTAAAAAGATTCAGTATGTCTGCTAGGTTCATGATGATGACAGGTGGGGCTAACTAAAGAACCGTATGTTTGTAAGAGATTTTCTGAGGTGAGAGTAGCATTCGGTGAGCCTTGATAGAGTAAACGACGGTTCAAACAGATTACCGAGTCGCAATATCTACTAACTAAATCTAAATCGTGGGAAACTTCCAAGATCGTCCAGTTATGTTCTTGCTTGAGGTTATTGAGTAAAGCAGCAAATTCCATTTCTCCCGTAGCGTCCACCCCTGCTAAAGCTTCATCGAGGACTAAAAGACGACGGGGAATGACCAAACAATAAGCTAGTAAGACTCGTTTTAATTCTCCTCCGCTAAGAGTGCCAATTTTTTGCTGGGCTTGTTTGGTTAGACGAACCCGTTCTAAAGCTTGGTAAATTCTCTCTCGTTTACGTTTGCGATCGTACCACCACTGTTTGCTATTTAAGCCCAAAGCCACTAATTCCGATACCGTTAAGGGAAAAGTGCGATCGAAGGGAAACTTTTGGGGAATATAGCCAATTTCCTGCTTGAATCTCTTCAACTGTTTGCCAGTAGAATTAAACAATTTAATTTCACCCGCTCGCGCTTCAACTAAGCCTAAAATAGATTTAATCAAGGTACTCTTCCCCGCACCATTTGGACCAACAATCGCTGTATGAGTACCTGGCAATAATTCAAAAGAGACATTATCTACTGCTAGGTATTCCCCACGCATCACTGATAAATTTTTAACTGTAACAATGGCTTGGGTAACGGATATATTTTGATACATCTTTACTAAATTGATTTAAGCAGAAGAAAATAGCCAAGAACAAAAAATTAACTACGTCCTCGAAGAAGGATAACTGTTGACTTAATTACAGCATTTCCTTGCGAGACAGTCCGTTGCGGAGGTTTCCTCTATTATAGGAATCGAGGGTGTAGCGACTGTTGGCGACGCTGTGAGTAAGGACTCGTCCGTAACTATTGCCCCTTACATGCGGTGAGTACACTTTTGTCGAATTTAACTGATTATTGACAAGCTCTTGACAACGCTTCCAAATTTCCTCGCATAGCTTGAAAATAATATTGCGGATCGGTTTCTCCCGACTCTAGAGGGTCGATCGCTTCTAAGGATAGATTCAAGTCACTGGATATCTGTTGGATGCGTTTATCTTTAACTCCAGGTTCGGTTAATAAGGCTTTAACTTGATATTCCTCAGCAGCCTGTTGTACTCGTTGGATATCTTTGGGAGTAATACTATCTTCAGGAATTTCGACGATTGCTTCTTGTTGTAGTCCGTAACGTTGAGCTAAATAAGCAAAAGCATCGTGAAAAGTTATAAAATTACAGCCTCCGACTGGTGCTAATCGTTGTTGAAATTCACTGTCTAGCTGTTGTAGTTGCTGAATATAAGCATCCGCATTGGTACGATAGCTATCTGCATTATTGGGAGCGATCGCAATTAATTCATCTCTGATAGTTGCTACCTGCTGTTGCGCTAATACTGGATCTAACCAAACGTGAGGATCTCCCTCTTCATGATGATGTCCGTGTCCGTGTTCTTCCCCTTCGTGTTCTTCATGTCCATGTTCGTGTTCGTCGTGTTCTTCTCCTTCGATAACTTCAATCCCCTCACTAGCCGTAATTTGCTGAAGATTGGAGCTACCTGCATTGGCTATTAAACCCGATAAAAACTCTTCGATACCTAAACCATTTTTCACTAACACATCTGCCTCAGAAAGAAGTTTGGCATCGTTTGGGGTAGCTTGATAGTCATGAACTTCTGCACCAGGAGAAATTAAAATATCCACTTCTCCCGTATCTCCCACCACCGCTTTAGTAAATAGATGAACTGGCAAAAAAGTCGTAACAATTTTCGGACTGGGATTGTTTTGGGCTGTGGCTGTTGTATTTAGAGCGATCGCACCTAGACAAGTGAAGGTAGCAATTATAGAGCATTTTAAAAATTTGATTTTAGACAGGGGGAAATGTGTCCGTTTAGGGAGCTTATTCCACGCCTGCCGTGACGTTTGGGATAAATGAGAGAACATCTTTTAGATTATGATAATGATAATCATTATCATAATCTAAAAGCCTTCGATCGATACAAACAGATTCATCAGAATGTGGTCATTTGCGCTCACCTTTTCATACCCAATGTTTAATTTCGCCTTTTTGAGCCTAAAACCGTCGCAAAACTTTTAACTTTTGCGGCATCGGCAATAAAAAAATATGGCAGTTGATTTGCATTACGTCAAATAACTCTAGAGGTTTAACGCCCATGAGTGGCTCATTATCTCGTGCGGAAAATCTATCATCAGAAGAGTAATGGCTTGCAGCTATGATTAGATGATAAAAGCGTGTTTTAGAAAGCTGTAAAAAAAAGCCCCTGTGATGAGTTCTAGTCTACAAAGCGGACGATGGCATGTATGTGCAGTTACGTGAATGCCTATTGTTCTGCTATCAGATTACTAAAATAAACTTTATATATTGCTTTTGCAGTTTTGTCGGATATTGTTGTCTCGATCGACTATGCCATTAAAGCATCTTTACTTTTCAAACACTCTTTATATTTATAGACAATGATCCAAGCAATAAGTAATCAAAAGAAGGAGCAAATGTCTATAAATTAATCTTTAATATGGAAGATGCTGTCTTAAAATCTTAGTTTTAAACTGACAATAAATTCTTCAGGCGATCGCGACTTGAGATTTCTAACTGTTCAATAATATCCTCTGAAGCGGCTTTTAATATACCAAACTTCAATGATTAAGTACGTGTCCTTAAATCAATTTCCGAATCGGCTTTTAAATTGAGGTTCTAAAGCTGATTTAGCGCTAGGATTTAGCAAATATATACTTGTAAATACGACGTAGGCAGCAATTAGGTAGGTGCTGATAAACAGAGAATTAGGAATCCAGGTAAAGTACCCCAAACAGAAAACGAAGCCAGTGAGCAATATCAAGCACAGCTTGCTCTTAGCTAGTTTTTGCACGTTGGCGATCTCTACAATTATGAGAAGAGGTAAAAGCCATTGAATATCGTAATATGAATATCTGCCAATAGGGATGAAAAACTCGCCGATCAGACACAGTACAATACTAAATAAAAAGATCTGCTGAAAATCTGTTTGCTGAGAACTATATTTAATACCAAGCCCACACAATATCGCAAAAGTGAAGACAAAACTAATAACTAGTAATTCTTTTTTGCCAGACACATCTATTGCATTCAAGACATTAAATAAAGAGGAATTGGCTAAAAAATGCGACTCTAGAGGATTTCTAATTTGAAAGTTAAAGCCTTCAACTATATGGGGGTAATTAATACTTTTATAATCTATTTTTGGAAGATAAGTATTAAGATTATTAAGATTGATAAATCCTGTCATACTAGCCATTGCCAACATGTATTGTCGCCAAATAAAAGTCCCTGTCACCGCGCAAGAGGACAAGACAGCAAATATAATGCCTGCAACCCCTCCTACTATGAATGAGTATTTACGATGAATTAGGAAAAAAACAAAAATCAAAATATATGGTGGTCTAAAAGCAGCAGTAATACCAGCAAAAAAGCCACTTGCTACTTCTTTGTATTTAAATTGCTGCTGAGATAACAACCAAGAAATGCTTAGTATGCCAATATAAATAATATATATTTGCCCAGAATTTACATGAAATCGCCAAAATAGACTATTGGCAAAAACAATTCCTAAGCCAATAATCAAAAACCGTTTAGCTTTGTTTTTACTGCTCTTAAAAAAGATCGATATAATGGTTGCAAAAACCGTCCACTGGACTACAAGCCAAATTATTTTTTGCTGTAAATAACTAAGGTTTGCAATTGGCATGTGCAGGGCAATAACCGTGGGCGGAACTGACAGCTTTGACAATGTTTCTACTGGGTTGTCCATGGGATCGTAAAGAGTTTCTGGTAGCCCATTGTGCCATTTGAAAAAATAGGGGTCGATTCCTTCAAGCACCAATCTTGCTCCTACGACCCTATTTCTTAAATCCGATCCTCGATAGTTCAGAGTGTTGAAAATATCAATTGCCAAACTGAAAAAGGTGACAATAAACGCAAATATAATTAGATATTTTACTATTTTACTTTTATTAATTAATTTCATTATTATCGATCGAAGATTGAATTAGATATGACTAATATTTTTGACTTTTGCCTTGGCAAAATTTAATTTTGGTTAACTGAATAAAGAAATTATCTAACCTCTGGTTAAACAAGCTGGGGAAACTCACAAGTTGCTAACTATATTAATAAAAGCCTCGCTTTCTTGCTCGAGCCGCTAGCGGGTACAGCTCAATAAATTGCACTAAAATAGCAGATGCAGCTATTAATAAAAGACACAACCTGTTTTTATGATGCTGGCAACTGCAATGAATTGAATATCCCCATTTAGTTATCATTACTTTTGCTATCTATCTCATGCAGTTTTGGTAGAACCAAATTCAAGTTTTTCCCAAAAGAAGCCTGCCACATTTGCTATCTGAGACACCAAAAATAGACTAGAAATCAACAATTTTGGTTGGGATAAACTTTGGGCGAACGGATAAGACAGCAGTTTAAAATAAAAAGATAAAGGCTCTACCTCTATTTCTTTAGCAACTCTTTGTGAACGTATCTGATGAAAACAAAAAGCACCTCTACCATAGCCAAAATGCTGTTTCCAGAAGCTTTTTAAGCCTAAATGGTGAAAGTGTTCGATTTGCGCGGTAGGTACATACACCATAGGATAAGCGCGATTCCAACGATCGCAAAAATCACGGTCTTCAGCAGCAGCGAGGGGAAAAGAAACATCAAAACCATTTAAAGCTCGAAAGTTTTGGGCTGGCATGGCTATATTATTCGAAGCAAAAAATGCATCTTTACCTTTAGCAGGATTGTAATAGTCGTAGAGATAGTCGATTAGCTTTTGGGAAGCGGTAGAAAAAGGGTTGTTAGCTAGAGCATTAAGCGTTTTTCCCCCTAACATTGCTTGTGGTGCATCGGCAAAGCTAAGTGCAAATTCTGATAACCAATTCGCAGTAGGTTGACAGTCATCGTCGGTAAAGGCTAAAAAATCTCCTTTAGCTGCACCTGCACCGCGATTTCTAGCAGCAGCAGGCCCTGCATTGGCTTGACGAATTAATTCAATTGTAATTCGATCTTTAAAGGGTGCAACAACAGAATCGAGGGGTGTCTTACTACCATCATCGACGACGATTGTCTCAAAGCGATCTCGAGGATAATCTAATTTGGCAATTGCCTCTAAACAGTTAGCAAGTCTTTTTGGACGATTATAGGTAGGAATAATAATTGAGAAATATGGTTGATTCATGACGATTAAGTTTGCTTGAATTAAAAATAATAATTTATGAAATAATTTACGATCTGAAAGCTTTTATACCCTTGAGCATATCTACCGTCGATGTTATTCCGCCAGGAAGCAAAAGCCACAGGGCAATATAGATTCCCGAATAGGTTAGCCAGCGCAGGGTAAATTCGAGGAATTGGCGATCGCTAACTATAAAATCTCGGGCAAAAAATAGACCTAATCCTGCCAGAAGCGAGGCAACTATCGGTCGCCAAACAGCACTAATAAAGTCTCGCCATCTCAAAGGAGAATTTTGCAGACAAAAAGCCACTGAGGGAATAGTTAATAAACAAGTACCTACGGTATAACCTACTGCTACGCCATAAGCACCCCATTTCGCACCAATTGTCACTGCCACGATCATAATGGGAGTATGAATTAGACCCCAGCGAAACTGTTTTTGGGTTTGCCCAGCAGAGACATACAGCCACTTAGTAACGCGATACATGCTAACGACATATACCGCTACCGCCAACAGACGAAATAAGGGTATAGCTTCGACCCATTGTTCTCCTAGTAACAGCAGAATCAAATTGGGCGCTTCGACAAAAGAGAATGCCAAAGCAGGAAGGCAAAAGGCAAAGATTGGCGTTAATCCTCGACGGGCATAGGTGCGATAGAGCTGCGGATCGTGCTGGACTCGGCTGAGACTCGATACTGCGACATCGAATAGAGGAAAATAAACTTGTTCAAAAGGAAAGTATGCCCACTTATAAGCAACCTGATATAAACCCAGCGCACTTGCTCCACTGATACAGCCGACTAAGATTCGATCTAAATGCATGCCAATTCGAGTTAGAAAGCGGAAACCCGTTAAATGCTTACCATAGCTGAGAGTAGAGCTTAATTCCGCTTCTAGGCGATCGTCTCGAACATATTTTCTCGGTCGCCAATCACAAACCCACCACTGGGCAATGCTTTGAATCAACTGCATCACAACAAGCTGTAAAACTAATGCCCAATAACCCCAGCCCCACATGGCAGCAGCAACTGCAACAGCAGTACTAAATAGAAGCGAAAACAGTTCAATTATTGTCAGCGTGCCAAAGCGCATCTGTCGCTTGAGTAATGACTTGTGTTGGGAAGCAACACAGATACTAAAAGCACCTACCGCCAACCCCAAAATCATGCCTATTAATCTTTGTTCTCGATAAAGCAAGGCAACCATTGGGGCGAGTAATACGGTCACACCAATCAAAATACTGTTAATTTTTAGCGATCGCCAAAAGAGTGCGTCTGCCTGTCGGCGATCGAGGTTTTCTTTCTGGACGATCGCAGTTTCTAGACCAAAATTACTCAGACTATCGACTAAGAGAAAGACGGGCATTACCATCGCCAACAATCCAAAATCCCCAGGAGTCAGAATTCGCGCTAGAATAGCCGTCGAACCAATGCCCAGAATTAGCTTCAAAGGTTGCGCTGCAAAAGTAATCAGTCCCGACTGCAATGACTTCTGCTGTAAATTATTGGCGACGGCATCGGTATTAAAGTGTTCTGGGGTTAGCTGAGTCATGGTATTTATGCTCCAACCAAACGTTTGATTTTGCCTACAGACCAGTCTTTAGCTAGATTTGCCTTTGCAGCAACGCTTCTTTTGCTGTTGAGAAAATTATTCAGACGCGCTATTTGTTCGAGGGAGGAATAGTCAGCAGTTGCCATTGCCTCTTCTAGAGCGGATCTGTTATATTCATTTAGTTTTGGGAGGTCTTGAGCTGTTGGGGAATAATTCAGCAGCTCTAATATCGAGTCAGCAATCCGTTTGACCTGCTGTTTTTGGCGATCGCTTAATTTATCCTGCCACTGTCCCGAACTACCCTTGCGCAAGTGCTTGGGGCTTTGCTGCTTCATAGTTTTAAACGCTACGTTATGCTTAACTCTGGCGATCGCCTCTGGGGCTAATTCGATCTCTAAATAAGCCAGCAGCTTAACCAATTCACTGTCAAATTCAGCCAACCAACGTTCGTAAAAAATAGGGTAGATATTTAACTCTTGTCGATACTTCAGGTAGCTACCAACATGCAGTACCCATCTCCGCATCATTTCATCTAGACGGTTATCTAAATAACTTTGCGGATCGCTTTCGTAGTGAGGCTTACCGTTAGTCAACTTGTGTTCGGTAAAGGCAAACTTAGAGTAGGAAATAGCGACATCGCGAGGATCGCGAATGATATATATAATCTTGTCAAACTTTCCCAAACTCTTACTGTTGGCAGCATCGACGATTGAGTGAGTCCATACCTGGCTACAGCGATCGATATAGCTATCTAAATCTTTAATTTCTTCTTTAAATACTTCACTAATCCGACAGTAGGATTTATTACCTTCAAGGGTTAAAAAGTCCATTTGTGACTGCCCAGCAAAGCTCAACTGCCATTTATCCACTTGAGATTGAACTGGATGCTGCTGTATATAGCTGCGGTGTTGTTGTCCTGCTTCTTGTAAAATATTACGGATAATTGAGTAGAGCCAGTAATTACCGCTTTTAGGAACTCCCGCCTGAAGAATACTCATGTGAATATAGTTATAAATAGATGTAAAAAGATATAAATTCAATTCTGCACTGCCAGTCTTAGAGAATCTTGACTGTAGCGATGCTGTAGCCGGCGATATATTTCCAGAAACTTTTGGTTACGTTGTGATTCGCTAAATTTAGCCAAAGCGCGATCGCGTCCCGCCTGCCCCATTTCCATAGCCAAGGCGCGATCTGATAGTAAAGTCACTAGCTTTGTTGTCCAATCATCGACATTACTATAGTCGGTAATTGAAAATCCCGTGCGATCGCTAACTATAATCTCTGGCTGCGCGCCCACTGCCGAGACAATTACCGCCGTTCCTCGCATCATAGCCTCAGTGGTAACGTTACCAAATGGTTCTGCCCATTGAGAGGGAACTGCCTGTACCCAGGCTCCCGCAAAGTGCTGCTCCATCTCTGCTTGAGGTAAATAACCCAGCCATTCAACGGCATTAGTGATATTTAATTCACGACATAAAGTTAGGAGATTTTCCTGCTCTACCCCATCTCCTGCGATTAATAGCCGAGCATCAGGTACTTTCTCTCCAGCTCTGGCAAAGGCTGATAATAAAACATCTACACCTTTTTCCGCTACTAGGCGACCAGCATAAACAACTGTCGGTACTTCTTTGAGAGATGTTGACTGTGGCTTTATCGGCACGCCGTTGTAGACTACCTCTACAGGTTCGATCCCTGCTGCCTCTAGCTGAGTTTTCATGCCCTGACTCAGAGCCACCACTACATCAATAGCATCGCGCCAAGCCGACCAGAGTTTTTGCTGCACCATTAGCGTCGCCCAAGTTTGAGGAGTCAAACATTTGTTGCTCAAACAGGCAATCCCAGGCTCGTTTTGACAGGCGCTGCCGTCGGGAAGAACCTTATGACCCGCAGGACAAATAGCTTTATATACTGCTGTTTGATAGATACAGGGTATATCTCGCAGCAAAGGCAGAATTAAGGGAGACATTTGCCAGAGAAACATGCGTATATGAACGACATCTGGCTTGAATTCTGCTAAGATTTCTCGCAGCTTAAGATAAGCACTCAGGTTAGCCGTCTGCGAAATCACCTGAAACAAGCTATTTGTGCCAAAACAGCTATAGTCAGCCTCTATCTTACTATCTGCCACTGGCGTTGCCGAGCTAGAAAATAATCTGACATCGTGACCCAAATCTCGTAAACCCTGGCGCAGGGAAAGCATCTGTAGTTCTGCTCCTCCCGTTGCCGTACCGATATCGTGAATCGTTAAAATTTTCATGATTAGCGGTGGATGAGTTCTTTAGGTTTGGGCGCAACAGCTATAGGATTGTTCTTGCTTCGCTTTTCGGCTGCTGCAGCATGACGAGAGGTCAAATAATTGTTGAGGGCTTTTTCAACTGGAGCGAGCAAACCAAACATCACTAGCTTTTTCAAGAAGCGGTTGTTAATCCCCAGAGTTAGCTTGTTAACAATAGGCGATAAAATCGTGTCTCTACGTCGCCAGCCCAAAGCCTTGTCCTTCTGTCGGAAATAGCTATCGTAGGCTAAGTCCCACTTCTGGCGCATACGCTCCAAACTTTTGGTTTCCCAGTCATTGCTCCAGCGCAGCATGTAGTAGTGCAAATCGCTCCACTGTAGGGGAACTGCGGGAACATAGGTAACTAAGCTATCGGGTTCAAAGTAAACCTGATGACCTGCATCCATCACCTGCATACAGAAGTCGATATGTTCCTTGGTATTGAGCATCTCCTCGTCGAGATAGCCCAGCTCAGCAAAGATATCCATCCGTACTAACATGCAGTGGTATTCGCATAGCTCGGTCTGACTACGCTGCATTTGCGATCGCATTTTAGTAGTCGTATGACCCTGCTTGTACATTTTTTCCCGCATTCGCCTTCTACCCTTGGCATCGACGATAATTCGAGATTCTCCCCCCGCACAGTGAATTTCTTCATGAATGGGTTCATACTGGCACATTAAAGGCCCAACTACGGCAGCATTTGTAGTTTCCGCGCAGTCTACTAAAATTCTCAGCCAGCCAGGCTGGACAACTATATCGTTGTCGGCAAACACTACGTATTTGGTTTTAACATTAGCCAAGCCCAAATTACGCGCCTGGTTGGGATATAAATAGTAGTCAGTTCTAATTAACTCGAACTGCTTTTGTGTCGCCTGCTCCTCTAAATGTTGCTTAATAGGAGCGGGCGAATTACCGTCAACGTAAATTAGCTCAAAGGGTAATTCTGTATTTTGGTAGATACTGGCTAAGGACTCGCGAGTATAGCTAAAACGCTCGCGAGGAACCACCACGATAGTAACTAAAGGACTAGTCATATTTAACTCCAATCTTATACTTCACTGGTTGACTTAAGTGGATGGAGCAAGAATGGGATTTTTTAGCTCTTTGTAGGCATCCTTACTATCGGTGAACTCTTCATGATACGAACGCTCGACGTTAACGTTCCAAAGATCGTGGTTTTCACCCATAATATTTTTGGCTGCTAGCAAACCAGTCAGCATCGAGTGATCGCTATTGTTGTAACGGTGCATCCCATTACGTCCCACTGTTTGTAGGTTTTTAAAGGTTTGAATATATTCTTGAATAATATCGACGTTCTGACGATACTCATCATCGTAGACAGGATAGGCTTTGTATTGGCGAATCACAGTACCATCTTCGATCGCTACTTCAGGTTCGATCAAGCCGAGAGCCTTAACTTCTTTACTTGCCAAAGCAATTAGCTCTTCATCGGACTTTTGCCATAGCTCATCGCCTTCATTACAGAAGTATTCCATACCCAAACAAGTTTTACTCTGGTCGGGAACCATTGCCTTACTCCAGTTTTTGAAGTTTTGGATGCGACCTACCCTGAATTCGGGACTGTGAATGTAGATCCAGTTGTCGGGGAAAAGATTGGGCTTATCGACTACGATCGAAACAATCATAAAGTCACGGTATTTCAAGCTACTAGCTGCCTTCATAACGTGAGCTGGTGGCGCGGGGTTCATTTTCTTGAGCAGCAGGGAGACAGGCATACTCGATACGTAGTTATCTCCTGTTACCTGGCTAGTTTCACCATTTTGCTTAATTGTTACTGAGGTAATGCGATCGCCATCTCTCGCTACTTCTGTTACTTCTGTATGCAGGTGAACGGGAGAACCTTTACTATCTAATATTTGCTGAAAGCGTTCCCACATTTGCCCTGGCCCATATACGGGATAGTTGAATTCCTTGATTAGAGTTTTGGTATCATTGCTTTTGAAAATGGCATTCAATACGGCTTTCTTGAGGGACAGACCTTTAATACGCTGTGCTGCCCAATCTGCTCTGATTTCGGTACAGGGAATACCCCAAACTTTCTCGGTGTAGGTTTTAAAGAAAGTATTAAACAGACGCTTCCCAAAGCGATTGGAAACCCACTGCTCGAAGTTCTCTTCTACAGGGTCGGGTTGAACTTTAGCTTTGAAATAACTCCAGAGAATTAAGGTGCTGTTAATCAAACCCAAGTTTGCTAGAGCGTTGTATGGTTCTAGAGGATAGCTAAAAAATTTGTTTTTGTAATAAATTCGCGACATGCGAGGAACTTTGATGAATTCTGCACCCATCACCTCCTGCCAGATTTGCTCGACTTCACCTACCTTAGTAAAGAAGCGATGTCCACCAATATCAAAACGGTAGCCTTTATAGGTTTCTGTGCGAGAGATCCCCCCCACTCGATCGGCTTTTTCAAAAACCACTGATTTCTGACCGTGTTTGCTGAGTTCGTAAGCCGTAGTTAGACCTGCTGGACCGCCACCGATAATTACTGTAGGAGTATGATTCATCATTTTATGTAGTGCTATATGTATGTTTTTTCTTAGCTGTTTAGGCATTTACGTATAGGCGGATATTTGTCTGGCAAGAAAACTCTTCGCAGAAAACAATTCGGCTAAACAGTAGGTAATTTCTAAGATTTTTTTACACAATTCAAGGTTAATTAAATTAAGAATACACTTATATATTCTTCGATACTAAGCAAATTAATCACAAACTTGTTTAAATGCGATCGATTTGTCAGCGCGTAATAGACCGCGAATTTGGCAGTTTGTTCGAAAGAATAGAAAATATGTTTCCAAGTAATAGAACCTTGCGCTTATATCAGCCAGTATAGACTCAGATTTTTCAATTGTGTATATGTACGGATTAGACTTTACACAATTTTTACACACTCGACCAAAACGGACAAGCATATAGTCTTGATTTTTCGTCGTCCAAAAGTCTTGATATGCGAGGGTTTCGCAGTTCACAACAGTCTGTGCTGCTTTCGCCTTATGTGTTTATACAGCTATCCATGTTATGAAAATTACTTTATACCAGCTTTGTAAATTTAGAGAAAATTTAAATTGCCTTAGTTCAATAAAAGCTAAATATTTAGAATAATAGTGTGATCTAAAGTCTTTCTCTAGTAAAAAAAAATGCCAGATCGCCAAATAATTAAATTTAAATTGCCAAACTTTGTTGTTATGAAATATTTTCAACCACTTTTCCATCGGTTAAGCTAGAGCTTGATAATTTTATAAATATACAGTACTTTTTATGCCATCTTCTCCATTAATCTCGGTAATTACTCCTGTTTATAATGGTGGATATCCATTTATCTGTTGTCTGCTGGCGATGTCTCAAACCGAGTTTGATAACTGGGAATTAATTGTGGTGGATGATGGTTCGACAGATCGATCGGCCGAGATAGCTAAAAAGTTCAACGCCACACTGCTTCAAACCAGCGGTAGAGAAGGACCTGGCGCAGCTAGAAACCAAGGTGCAAAGATCGCTCGGGGTGAGTATTTATGCTTTATCGATGCCGATTGCGAAGTCTGTCATGATGCGATCGCAGATTTGGCTCATAAACTAAAGGCACATCCTGAGATAGATGCCTTGTTCGGTTCTTATGATGATGCTCCTGCTGCGACTAATTTTGTTGCTCAGTATAAGAATTTGATGCATCATTATGTCCATCAGCTGGGTAGTGAAGATGCGTCTACTTTCTGGTCTGGCTTTGGAGTGGTAAAAAGAGAACTTTTCCTGAAGCTAAATGGGTTTGATGTGGTTAGATTTCCCCGTCCCAGTATTGAAGACATTGACCTCGGATACCGTCTGAAGCAGGCTGGGTCAAAAATTCATTTAGCAAAAGAACTACAGGTAAAACACCACAAAGCCTGGAAGCTATTTGGATTAATTAAAGTAGATATATTCGATCGCGGTATCCCCTGGACAAAGTTACTGCTTGACAATAAGTCCAATCGCATCAACGATTTAAATCTACAAACCAGCAGTCGTATCAGCGTAGTTGCTACCTATAGTTTGCTACTGTGTCTGGCTACAAGCATTTTTGTTCCTCTTGCACTCTTGCCTTGCTTACTTCTAGCCTGCTTACTTCTCTGGCTGAACTGGGACGTGTATCGTTTCTTTGCTCAAAAGCGAGGTTTTTGGTTTGCCCTCAAAGTTGTTCCCCTACACTGGCTATATTACCTATATGCTGGTCTATCTTTTGTTTTAGGAACTCTAGCGTATTGGAGATCCAATCATTCTATTTTGGCTACAGATAAGGTTTCGGTTGGATCTTCAACTTCTCTCTAGTCAGAACCCTCCATAATAAAACGAAAGATAGATCTAAAAAAAACCGATCGTATTAAGCTACCCATAAATCATATTTGCTATTAGTAACACGGCATTGAATATCTCGTTCTTCAGTCGGTATTGGCGTGTAAATTTTCAGAATTTATAGTAATTTATTCATTCATGGTTTTCTATGTGGGCAACGATTGAATCAATTTTATAGCGGCTGCTGGTTGGTCTATTGGTAGTTAGTCTGATTATTTTTATTGGTTTCTATCTGCGGGGTGCATCTCGCGATCGCTTAGTTTACAAGTTTTAAAATGCACCTCATTCAAACAAGCAACAGTAATACTTGACTTTAGCCAGCATTACCAACATATTCATGACTAACGTTACTGATTTTTGGAACGAATTAGCCTGAATACAGCACAAGCAGTTTACCTTGATAGGGCGGGTTAAATGCGCTTTGTCTGATGGTAATCGATCGAGCTAGCGGTATTAGTCTATAAAAACAAGGACAATGTTAAGTGGTCATAACATGACGGAATCGAGGCAAATCAAAGAGTAGCAGATATAGCTTCTCTTAACTGCAGACAGAATTATGAGCTAGTGTCATAACTAACCTTGGCGCTAGAAAATATTTGTGTATGAGTTGTACCACACCGTTAGGGGAGAGGAAAATAAATTAGCAAAATGTGATTCAAAAGACAGATGTACACCAGCTAAAAATGAGAGAATATTATTTTGAATCCGTAGTTTAAACGGCCTGTTTTTATTAAAGATAATGCAGAAATATCATCTATTAATTAGCCAATTATCAATAATATTACTTGGCATAACAATAATATTCTTATCAATAGCTCCTTTCGATTTATGGTATCAAAAAAACGATATTAGTGAAGATATAGTTGAAAGCGAAGCACATTAGCAGTAGCTTCAAAAAAAAATCATGCGAGTTCGACTCGATTGAATAATTAAGTGAAATAGCAAAGATAGCTGCATCCAAACAAATATTTGCGAGGATCTAAAGTTCAGAACAGTAAAAAGGAGTCCGAGCGACTGATAAAAATTTTAGGAGACACTAGGGGAAAAGGAGAGAAATTCAACCTCTATCTTTATTTGATGCGCGCTAATTTTTCTCTTTATGTCCATCGTTACATGACTATAAGACTCAGAACATAGATTTTCGGTCTGCTAAGATTAGCCGACCGCCCATGGCTACCCCAAGTAATTAATTATATATACTCACATATATTGACCCTAACTAAGCTCACTTAACTTTGCCAAAGCGGCGATCGCGTTTTTGATAGGTTATCAAAGCTTGATGAAATTCTTCGCGATTGAAGTCGGGCCAAAGCGTAGAGGTAACGTAAATTTCTGAATAGGCCATTTGCCAAAGCAGGAAGTTGCTGATTCGCATTTCGCCACTCGTACGAATGAGCAAATCGGGATGGGGAATGCCCTGAGTATATAAATGCTGTTCGAATATTTCTTCGTTGATCTGAGAAGTCTCTAAGTATCCTTGTTCTACCTTAGAAGCGATCGCCTGACAGGCCTGAATAATTTCGTGTCTACCACCGTAATTTGTAGCAACGGTAAACTGAATTCCCTGATTATTTTTCGTATCTTCCATCGAGCGGTCGATCTCTTGACGCAAGGAAGCAGGAAGATCTTGCAGATTACCGACAAAGCGAATTTTGACATTCTCTGCTTTCATTTCCTTTAGTTCCCGTCGCAGTACCCTCTCAAACAGGGTCATGAGAAATTGAACCTCTCCTTGCGGTCTGCCCCAATTTTCCGTGGAGAAGGCATAGGCAGTTAAGGCGGGAATACCCCAATCTTTACAGCATCGCAACAGGTCTTTGAGAGTATCGACTCCCCTTTGATGACCGAGAAAACGCGGTTTACCCTGATTTCTCGCCCAGCGACCATTGCCATCCATAATCACCGCTACATGGCGCGGTAGACTTTCTTTTCTCAAATCTGCGGGTAACTGTTGCAAAATGACTGGCTCTAGGCTCATCTTTTAACACTGAAACATTTAACATAGACTAACGAGCAAGCAGCGAATTCGGCTCTACCGATACCTTTAGTTGGCGATCGCTCAATCCAGAATTAATGCTTTTTACGGGAATCTGACGGCAATAAACGTAAGATACGTTCTAGCAATATTTTTCCCTGAAATCCAATTTTACGACTGAGACGCACGGCATCCCCTTCTACTATTGGGGTAAATCGCTCTTGTAATAGCTCTTTTAGTTTACTACTGGTTAGGGGTCTATTTAACGTTCCTCTTTCTGCAAGCGAAATTGAGCCTGTTTCTTCCGAGACAACAATACACAAACATTTTTCCACTCGCTCGGTAATGCCCATTGCTGCGCGGTGGCGAGTTCCCAACTGACGAGAGGCAGTACGCTCGGAAAGCGGCAGGATTGCTGCTGCTGCTAAGATCCTCGAACCGCTAATAACTACAGCGCCGTCATGTAGCAGGGTAGTTGTCTGAAATATAGTTTGTAATAATTCCTTTGAAACTTCAGCGTTGAGGTTGACCCCTACGGAAACGTAATCTTCGTCTTCCAAAGAACCAGTTGTTTCCATCAGCAATAAAGCTCCCGTTCGGTTTTGAGACAGTTCTTTTACCGCTTCAACAATGCGATCGATTACGCTGTCAGGCTGAGTTTTGACCCGACCCGATCCTTCGAACAGTTTGACAACCTCGCCTCGTCCAATCTGTTCTAACAAGCGGCGAAACTGCGACTGGAAAATGACCGCCATCGCTACTGCCGAACCTAAGACTAGTTTTTCTAACAGAAACTTAAGCAACTGCAAATTTAGTTGTCCACTGACTACGGTTGCCAACATCAGCACAATAAAGCCCCTGACCATCCACAAACTACGACGTTCCCCTTCGCCAATAATCAACAGCAGGGCATAGCTTAGGACTAAGACCAAGCCTAAATCAACGATATTAATTAAATCTGGCAACCAGTCAATAATCTGGCTTAAGTCAGGAACAAAACCCGACAATGACATGATGTTAGTTACTCGAATATGAGTGATTAAGTTAGCAAGACAAACCTGAAAATTCAAGGGATTCAATTGCACTGAGGAATTTGAAACCAGCAACCATCGATAGTATGCTGGCTTCTATACTAAATCTACTCTTCGTGTTTTACCAGTCTTTCGGGTAAGCGATCGCGTTCGATAAGATTCTGATAGCTTTCTCGTTCGATAATCAAATTAGCTTCTCCCTCATGAACGACAACTGCTGCAGGGCGACCAATACGATTGTAGTTTGATGCCATGCTGTAATTGTATGCTCCCGTGTCTAGCACTACTAAAATATCTCCTGGCTCGGTTTTGGGTAGAGAAGCGTCTTTAATGACCACATCTCCCGATTCACAGTGCTTTCCCGCCACGGTAACTTCTTCTGTAATTGGTGCATCCATACGGTTAGCAAGCACTGCACGATAGACAGACTGATAGGTAATCGGACGAGGGTTGTCCGACATGCCCCCATCTACTGCTACATAGGTGTGAAAATTAGGAATTTCTTTGCGGCTGCCAACGGTATAGGCAGTGACGCAAGCCGTACCAATTAAGGATCTGCCAGGTTCGGCAATTAATCTAGGAAGAGGAATACCTGCCTCATTACAGGCTTTTTCTACTGCTTGACTGACGGCTTTGACCCATTCTGAGATGCTTGGTGGGTCGTCTGATTCTGTATAGCAAATACCCAAACCACCGCCAACGTTAAGAGTTGTTACGGGCAAACCATAACCCTGAGCTTTTTTGAGCCAGTCTACTAACACTCCTGCCAAATCTTGATGGGGTTGACGTTCAAAAATTTGTGAGCCGATATGAGCGTGTAAGCCGATGCAGCTGAGACTCGACTGCTGGGAGAGATAGGCAAATACTTCTTCTAGCTGGTTGGGATCGAAACCAAACTTACTGTCTAAATGTCCCGTGCGGATATATTCGTGGGTATGGCACTCAATCCCAGGAGTTAGACGAATCATAATCGAGACGGGCTTGTTATCGCTACCCGCAGCAATTTGAGTTAAAGTTCTCAACTCCAGCCAGTTGTCTACCATCACCGTACAGCCCGCTTCCACTGCCAGCTCTAGTTCGGCAGCAGATTTATTGTTACCGTGAAAGTAAATTTTATCCTTGCTTACCCCAGCTTCGAGGGTGGTGTAAAGTTCGCCCCCAGAAACTACATCAAAACCCAAACCTTCGCTGTCAATAATGCTACATACAGCCATGCAGCTCCAGGCTTTAGAAGCGTAGATAACTAAAGATTCGCCACCATAATAGGTAGCAAAACTATCGCGATACTGACTACAGGCTGTTCTGAGGGTAAACTCATCCAGCACATATAAAGGTGAGCCATACTGTTCGACCAGCTTGGAGAGTTCACAGCCACCGACTTCAAGCTGATTGTTACTGTTGACCTTGGCAGTCAGAGGCATCAACTCTTGGTTGGGAGAAGGAGAAACTTCTAAGCTCGTAATTTGAGGAATATAGCGATGTCCCGTATTGGGCAAACTGCGATCGGTCGAAAGCATAGTGATATCTTTATTTATTAGCGTAGTGAAATCATTAATAATCGATTACTCTCTAGTTTACATTTGTCTAGTGGCAAAATATAGTAAGGTCTTTAATTCTTCTCTCAAGATTCAGATAAATCAATCTTGCCATGGCGATCGCGCTGCTTTATGCCTGATTATATAAATCGCAAGTATTCTGTAGAAGCAAACTGCTGCATGCCTCTACAGTGCATCGATAAAAGGGGTAATCTAATTAAGCACTGACGCTCAATTGAGATATTATGCCCATAAATCTCGCCCTGATATTCCTGAGAACTACGAACATCTGTCAGAATGCCATCTTCTTTTTCAATAGACTTTTCACATCTGTAGCAAGAACTTGTAGATAATTCTTATATTCGTCAATCTGATATTTTATTGACTTCAGTTCATTTTTGTCGATAGTAAAAAGTCAGTTTGACCTTTGGTATTTTGAACAACCTCAATTGAGAACCTCTATATCTCTACATCCGCAGAGTTGGAGTAGGCAAAAAAAATCAGCCAGGTGTTCCAAAGGAACTATTGTGAACGGCAATTACTGTGGTGTTGCGATCGATACCAGAGTCCGACGGCAGCTCAATCATGGCTTTGGGATCTAGTATTTTTAATCCAATCGTAGTAGAGTATACGATCTGTCTGTGTCTGCATTGATCAGCTTTTTCAGTGCAGCAGGAAGCATCGACAAAATTTAATTCGTCTAAGGTCAAGTTACTCACCCTTAGAGACATAGAGATTGCCCGATTGGTAGCGAAAGGATTAACCAATGGAGAAATTAGCAAGGAACTCTGGATTCAAAAAAATTATGTCAAACAGACGTTTCGTAAATTAAATATTTCTCCTCGTACAAGTTTGATTTTCCTTCGATCGGTCAACAGTCAGAAACCAGCAATTAAATACTAGTAAACTAAAACGTGGCGATCGCATATCAAGCATATTCTGTGAAAGAGATTGAGCTAAAACTATTAACCCCCCCCGAAGTAGCCGAAGTAGTTGCACTAGATGAAATATGTCTAGGTGGTCTGTGGAAAGCAGAAGCCTACCTAAGAGAAATAGATAGTGATAAAAGCACCTTAATAGCCTTATGTTTATTCGAAACTGAGTCGCTCGCTCGCCCCAAAATCATCGGCATAGGCTGTCTTTGGTCAATTGTAGATGAGGCGCATATTACTTTGTTGGCAGTTCACCCCGATTATCGTCGTCAGGGTTTAGGGCAATTACTACTGTTTAAATTATTAGAAGATGCGATCGCGCGTAAATTAGCTTGGGCAACTTTAGAAGTCAACGAAAATAACTTGACGGCAGTAAATCTATACAAAAAATACGGTTTTCAAATTGCAGGGAAAAGAAAGAATTACTACCAACCAGCAGGGGATGACGCTTTGGTTCTTTGGCTCAAAAATATTCAGCAGCAGGAGTTTAAAACTAAGCTATGTCAATGGCAGGAGCAGTTGCGAGATCGCCTGAGTATAAACTCTTATTCTTTGAAGTAGAATAATTTTTGTTAAATTCGTTACCGTATTTTCCGTCCAGGTCGGGAGAGTCAGGAAACTAAAAGGCTGTGCTAAAATCACCAATAATAAGGGCATAGCAGGTGGATGGAATAAGACATGTTTGAACGCTTCACAGAAAAGGCAATAAAAGTGATTATGTTAGCCCAGGAGGAAGCACGCCGTCTGGGTCATAATTTCGTAGGGACTGAACAGATTCTCTTAGGTTTGATTGGAGAGGGTACAGGAGTCGCAGCTAAGGTTCTCAAATCGATGGGGGTTAATCTAAAAGATGCTCGTATTGAAGTTGAAAAAATCATCGGGCGCGGTTCTGGATTTGTCGCAGTAGAAATCCCCTTTACTCCCAGAGCGAAAAGAGTTCTGGAATTATCTTTAGAAGAAGCTCGCCAGTTGGGACACAACTATATTGGCACCGAACATCTACTCTTAGGATTAATTAGAGAAGGTGAAGGCGTTGCTGCAAGAGTCCTAGAAAACCTCGGCGTAGACTTGTCTAAAGTCCGTACTCAAGTAATTAGAATGTTGGGCGAAACTGCTGAAGTTGCGTCTGGTTCTGGTGGCGCTCAGGGTAGAAACAAAACTCCTACCTTAGATGAGTTTGGTTCAAATCTGACTCAGATGGCTGGGGAAGGAAAACTCGACCCTGTAGTTGGCAGACAGAAAGAAATCGAGCGAGTCATTCAGATTCTCGGTCGTCGAACTAAAAACAATCCCGTCCTCATTGGTGAACCTGGGGTGGGTAAAACTGCGATCGCCGAAGGTTTGGCGCAGCGTATCGCTACTAGAGATATTCCCGATATTCTTGAAGAGAAGCGCGTAGTTACTCTAGATATCGGTCTGTTGGTAGCTGGTACTAAATACCGTGGTGAATTTGAGGAACGTCTCAAAAAAATTATGGATGAAATTCGCCAGGCTGGGAACGTAATTCTGGTCATCGACGAGGTTCATACTTTAATTGGTGCTGGTGCTGCCGAAGGCGCGATCGATGCTGCCAATATTCTTAAGCCAGCTTTGGCAAGGGGTGAACTGCAGTGTATCGGTGCTACCACTCTCGATGAGTATCGCAAGCATATCGAGCGAGATGCTGCTTTAGAACGTCGTTTCCAACCCGTACAGGTAGGCGAACCGACCGTAGATGAAACTATTGAAATTCTCTATGGCTTGCGGGAACGTTACGAACAACACCACAAATTAAAAATCTTAGACGAAGCTTTAGAAGCGGCGGCCAAGCTGTCGGCTCGTTATATTAGCGATCGCTTTTTACCAGATAAGGCGATCGATTTGATCGATGAAGCTGGTTCTCGCGTACGTTTAATTAATTCTCAGCTTCCTCCTGCAGCTAAAGAGCTAGACAAGGAACTTAGAGTAATTCTTAAAGAAAAAGACGAAGCTGTAAGATCCCAGGACTTCGATAAGGCAGGAGAACTGCGCGATCGGGAAATGGAAATTAAAGAGCAGATTCGCACCATTGCTTCTAATAAGAAAAACGAAGCTGATGATGGTGAAGATAATGCGAATGTTGATGCCGAGGAAATCGCGCACATCGTTGCATCTTGGACTGGCGTACCGGTGAATAAAATCACTGAATCTGAGTCTGAGAAATTAATGCACATGGAGGACACTCTCCACCAGCGTATTATCGGTCAAGAAGATGCGGTCAAAGCAACTTCCCGTGCTATCAGACGAGCTAGAGTCGGTCTGAAGAACCCGAACCGTCCAATCGCTAGTTTCATCTTCTCTGGACCTACTGGTGTTGGTAAAACCGAGCTTACTAAAGCTTTGGCAACCTACTTCTTTGGTTCGGAAGATGCCATGATTCGCTTGGATATGTCCGAGTACATGGAACGCCATACGGTTTCTAAACTGATTGGTTCTCCTCCAGGCTACGTCGGCTATAACGAAGGTGGTCAGCTAACCGAAGCTGTACGTCGTCGTCCTTATACCGTCGTCTTGTTTGATGAGATTGAAAAAGCGCACCCTGATATCTTCAACATGCTCTTGCAGATTCTTGAAGATGGTCGCCTAACTGATGCTAAAGGTAGAACAGTAGATTTCAAAAATACTCTACTCATTCTTACTTCTAACATCGGTTCCAAAGTAATCGAGAAAGGTGGTGGCGGACTTGGTTTCGAGTTTGCCGACGATCAGGCAGAAGCGAAATACAACCGTATCCGTTCTTTGGTCAACGAAGAGCTAAAAAGCTACTTCCGTCCAGAGTTCCTCAACCGTCTCGACGAAATTATTGTCTTCCGTCAGCTAAACAAAGACGAAGTAAAAGAGATCAGCGAAATCTTGCTCAAAGAAGTGTTCCAACGCTTAGTTGAAAAAGATATCACCCTCGAAGTTTCCGACAAGTTCAAGGATCGCCTAGTAGATGAAGGATTCAATCCTGCCTACGGCGCGCGTCCTCTACGTCGAGCAATTATGCGCCTCTTAGAAGATGTCCTCGCAGAAGAAATTCTGTCTGGTCGCCTACAGGAAGGAGATACTGCAACGGTAGATATCGACGAAGAAAACAAAGTTGCGATCGTACCGAAGAAAGAGACAGTAGAATTACTTCCTTCTTCGTAAGCGATTCAATTACAACTAAATAACTAATTTAGGTAGAGGTTAAAATATCTCTACCTTTTTTTTGAAGTTGAGAACAAATAGTTCTATCAGCTATAAGTTATTAATTTTTCTCTTCTTTTCAATAAGACCCAAATCTGATAATTTCTATTTGTAAAATATGTCTATTACCTTGCCACTCTAATATGACAAGACTATTATGGACTGTCGAGCGAGTATAAAAAATCGCTTGTTTTAGTTGTCCTTGGCAAATAATCATTTTCTAAAAACAGTTGTTTGCAAAGTATAAATTGCAGTTAGCAATTTTTTATTTTATGTACTTTATATTTCTATTGTTTTTATTTTTACTTTTTTCGCTTATTCTCGCCCCTATAACAATAGTAATAGCTAATAAATATTTAGGGCTATATATTAGTTGGATAGCTTTAGCTATAGCGATCGCCTATGTAGAAATAATTAAAATACCAGAAGAGCATAGATACGGTATTTTAATGTCTTTGCTTATAGCTAATATTGTAATTATATCTCTATCTTTTGTTTACAGAACTACTAAAATCAGCGATAGTATAGAAAGCGAATTATTTTTCGATTCTGATACAAAGCAACCAAATATATTAATACCTTTAAGATATTTTACTTTTTTAATTTATGGATTTGCAGCATCATATTTTTTAACTTTATTCCATAGCGATATCTTAGCAGGTATAAAACCAGCATGGATAGCTTACATGTTAGCTCTTTTCGGCATCGCTGTTGTCTTTTTGATTTCTGTAAAATTACCGCTATCGGACTTTGTAAATCAAAAAGTTATTCGCAGGTGCTTTCTTTGGTTTTCTCGTGGCTTTTGTATAGTTATGCTGAGTTTGCTATTCTTCAGTTTCACTTTTATTAAAGTTATTGTTAAAGAAGCGAATAATACAATTACTAAATACTCTAATATTTCTCCATCCTATTGTATTCAAACAGTAAATCTTCACTGGCAAAAGCAATATAAGCCAATTGTAACTAAATTAGACTTGTCTCCTTTAACAATGCGATCTAAAGCTCCAGTTGGTTCTTGGTATGGATGGGGAGATCCTTATTTTCATTCTCTTCTGTTGATTGAAAATAATGGCTCAATTGACTTTTATAATTGGTCTTATAAACAAAGAAAATGGTTATATCTAGAGCTTGGATTTGAAAAAAGAGCCAACATTAAAGAAACTGAAGTTGCATGTGTTCCTCATAAAAATTATTTGCAATAAATTCCTTTTATTTTCCCCAAAAATAAATAATCACTAACGTAATTTAGGAATTTGAATATTATTTTGTTTTTTTAAGCATATTTTAAAATATAGTTATTTTCATATGTAAATTTTGCCCACCCTACGCTTTATTCTTATCGAGAGGTTTGTTTGATTTGCGATCGCCTTTTTAAATAGAGAAATATTTTACTATAAAGTATTTGAACTCATGCTGCAAAGTCCTAAGTTTAAATTTGAAAATAGATCGACTATTTATCAGGTGATTGCTTTAACTAAAAAAGGAAAAGCTGACTTTGCAGACTATCTTTTTGGTACAGTCAACCATGAGCATGGCTGTATTCGCACAGTTACTTTCGATCGCAAATTAAAACTAGCCAAAAGATTTAAAATTTTGGAGCAAGTAAAATTTGATATATAGAAATGTTGGTTGATTTAATCGATTGTTGTGGCTGGGGCTATCTCTATTGAGAAAATTGTTTAGTTTGCGATCGCTTATGGGTTTATTTTGTATGACTGAGGTTTAAGAAATATTGACTGATAGAAATAAGTAATATTGCTAGAGCAGTATAAATAACATCGCTTAAATTACCAATTTCAATACCAATCATTTGTTTAAATAAACTAACGATTAGGGCGACGACAATGACGCTAACCAATTTATCTTTTAATTCTTCAAGACTGTCACTGCGTAATATTCTCGAACTGTCGAGATGCCTTATTTCTATTTCCGAAATAAATAGCTCATATATACCAAAGGCAAAGATTAATAAAACAATGCCAATCAGATAATAATCTATACCGCCGATGATATAGGCAACAGTTTTTATTGTCATTATGCCTTCTGGATCTTTATGATTTATGACAATTGCTAATCCTGCCCAAATATCCATAGTCCCAATCGCAATCAAACGTAAGGCACTTAGCAAACTGAAAACAACAGGAATTAAAATAAAAAAGCGAAAATTCCAAATTACAGCTTCAAAAAATAGTTCGACACTTCTAGATTTTCCTCTGGTTTTATTCAGTCTCATTAGATGATGCGATCGCAATTTCTGCGAGATAAGATATTCTTTTATTAACTGTTGCTAATCTTTTTGTTGCGGAAACGTTCTCCAGTTGAAAATCTGGGAGATTGCCTGAATTTATAATTAACAACCAGACTATCTTTTAAGATCCATGAGAATCATCTATGACTGTAGGCGATCGCTTATGGGGTTTTGTATGGCTCAAATGCAGTAAATATTGGCTAATAGAAATTAGCAAGATTGCCATAGCAATATAAATAACGTCGCTCAGCTTCCCAATCTCAATACTGAGCATTTGCTTAAATAGGCTAACAATTAGGGCGACAACAATTACGTTGACCAATTTACCCTTTAGTTCTTCCAAGCTGGCACTTTGCAAAATACTAGAGTCATCTTGATGTTTAATTTCTATTTCCGAAATAAATAGCTCGTAGATACCGAAGGCAAAAATCAATAAAACAATGCCAATCAGATAATAATCTACGCCACCGATAATATAAGTAACGGTTTTGATCGTCATTGCACCTTCTGGATCTTTATGATCTAAGGCAATTGTCAAACCTGCCCAAACATCCACCGTGCCGACCATAATCAAACGTAAGGCACTTAGTAAACTAAAAATAACGGGAATTAAGATGAAAAAGCGAAAATTCCAAATTAAGGCTTCAAAAAATAGCTCGACACCTCTTAATCTTCCTCTCGTTTTATTTTTTTTCATTAATAATTTTACTAATTACTAGTTACCTGCCGCTAACTGAATCTTTGACCCATTGTAAGTGTTGAGGTAGTAACTTTCCTAAATCATATTTAGCCAGTATGGTTTCTCTGGCTTGCGTGCGAATATCTGCCATTTTTACGGGACTGTCTAACGCTTCAATTACGCGATCGCATACCTGTTGAGGGGAGAAGAAATCTACTAGTAAACCATTTATATTATCTTGAATAACTTCTTTAACAGGGGCAGTATCCGAAGCAACAATCAAGCAGCCCGTCGATAATGCCTCTAGCATCGACCAGGAAAGAACAAAAGGACGAGTAAGATATATATGCGCCGAAGAAGCCTGTAGTATCTGAAGATATTCGCCATAGGGTAAAAGATCGGTAAAGTGTACTCGACTTAGATCTAAAGAAAATTTCTTTAGCATGGCTTCTTTATAAGTTTTGCCGTCAGGAAGGTTTTTACCATATGCCACTCTGTCTTTACCCACAATTACAAAATGACATTGGGGTCGCTGCTTTTGCAGTAGCGATATCGCCTCAATCAATTGTGGAAAGCCACGATAGGGTTCCATTCCTCTGGCAACATAGGTAACGATCTCTTTTGCTTCGGTGAGGTCGAGGTTGATTCTCGGCAGCTTTAACTTTGCCCCTGCTTTAGGTTTAAAATAAGTCGTATCGATGCCGTCGTGATGAACCTTAATCTTACTTTGGAATTCTGAGGGAAATTGCGATCGCTGCCACTCTGTAGGAGATAAACCGCGATCGCAACTAGCTAAATCTAATAAAATTGGCGCATTCTTAGTGCGAATTCGAGCCTCATCATCGGCATTAATCGGGTCGCTAGGATCGAAGCTAGCATCGGAACCATAGGCGTTGTAATACCATTCAAAATAGCAAATCAGGGTAGCCTTGGGAAAAGCATCTTTCATAAATAAAGTTGGTCCCCAGCCAGAATGACCATAAATCACGTCGGGATAAAAACCCCGATCTTTTAAATTTTGTGCCACTCGATAGACTCCCTGTCCTTCTAAAACAGCATTTTCTAGAGGTCTTACATAGTGGTGGGTTTCGGGACGAGCAGTACGAGACTTTTCGTAGATCGCTTTGTTAACCCCTGGAATACTACCTTCAGCACGGCTGGTGGCATATACTACGGTATTTTGCTTATCCCGACCCAGTACTGTAGCGAGATGGCGAAATTGGGCGGGAAAATTAGGATGTAAAAATAGAATCTTCATAGCTACTCGATAAAACTAGGGGCAATTAATGCGTCCACAATTTTAGCGGGAATCTAGCTGCCTGCTATAAAAATGGTAGTTTAATTAAGTATTTTGTTGTATAAACCTATGACTTCTTGGCGCGATCGCATTTCCAAATTTAGTGGCAAAACTCGCTTTGTTGTTTTTCGCGTTTTTATCCATCTGGCAGGGTCAGAAATCGCACCGATGTTAGGCGTTCTCAATCGAGTTGCCAGAGAAGCGATCGAGTCCGACGGCGATTTGGAAGTATTGGGAGAGGGTTTAGTATCCGTCTGTCAAAGTCTGTTGGAAATGTCTGAATATTGGCAGTCGGCAGGCAACGAAGGAGATGTTGTCTGGGACGAGGGAGAAGCGGGAGATTTTGTCGAAGAACTATTTACCGATTCTGCTCGACGGTATTTAAGCGGAATGGAGTCAGGAGAGTCTACCGATGATGAGCCTCTATCCTTACCCGTAACTCGCAATTTAGTAATTATGCTAACTGTGGCAGCGGAAGGTGAGTCAGCCGATTTAGAAAATAATCTCGCAGACATGGAAGCCTTGGAGTATGGACTCAAGGCGCTAATTAATCTGCATTACCAAGAAAAGCTACGAGCGATTCAAATACACTTTTCTCCAGCTAAATTAGGGGATGAACTAGATGGCGAACAGCTATTGCTCAACTTCCCCGAATTAATTCCGCTTTAATTGTTTAGCGATTATATCGGTTTTAAACATGTTTGAGTGACTGCTGGCAATTAACGCGATCGCCTATAAATTCGCGATCGCTATTTAATTGCTTCTGATTAACAATAGAGGAGATCTAAAAGAGGTCGGAATTCGCTATTACAAAGATTATCGGCGATCGCAGCCAGTCTTTCATCTTCGATCCGAAACTTCTCTGAGGAATTTGCAGAAAAAACCGTTTATAAATTAAATCCTCTAAAAAATCTTTAATCAAAGCTATACAGGCATTTTATTTTTGTTAAACCAGCATCTTCCAATTATCCGCTAACCTATTATTGTCTATAGGGCTATAAAAAGGAGATTTAAAACATGAGAATGTTACACACCATGTTGCGCGTTGGCGATCTAGACAAATCGATCGCTTTTTATACTGATATTTTGGGCATGAAACTATTACGTCGCAAAGATTATCCTGGCGGTAAGTTTACCAATGCCTTTGTTGGCTATGGAGACGAGAAAGATAATACGGTACTTGAACTTACCTATAATTGGGATACATCAGAATACGATCTGGGTGAAGGTTATGGACATATAGCCTTGGGCGTGGATGATATCTACGGTACTTGCGATCGTATCAAAGCTCAAGGTGGTAAAGTGAGTCGCGAACCTGGTCCAATGAAGCATGGTACTACCGTAATTGCCTTTGTCGAAGATCCAGACGGCTATAAGATTGAATTGATCCAGCTTGGTACGCAAGGATCGGCGAAAAAAGAAGCAGCAGCAACGGCTTAAGCCAAAATTAATCAAAGAGGGGTATTTAACCTGCTAATATCTATCGGGAATTGGCAAAAGTTAATTATCCCTTCGCGATCTCCAGACAAACTACTTTTTTGAACATTAGCATCTACAGCAATCTATAAGGTGGGGAAAAGTTTGCACCGCAGTCATTTAGATCCTATGAATTAAACATCTTCGTTGGCGATCGAACCTGACAGGTATTCTTAAAGTTTAAAATCTATAGCAGAAACAAAAGGGGCAGTCTGCTCATAACTTCAGATTTTTTGTAGAACCCATGTGTTCATCTATAAATCAAACTTTAACACAGCAATTTTCATAGTACTCAGGCTCGATACATCGCCATTCCAGGCTTAAAGATTCGCGATCGACAATAATTTAAAAGTTTTTTTGTAAAAACTAAAATAGTTACTGAGTTTACTTTAGAGTCTAAAACCTCAAAAAGACAAAAAGAAATCTTTAGATATTTCTCTTGCTAATGTCGAGGGATTTTTTTACGTATAGTAGAGTTAAAAGTGTTTTAAAGCCGAACGTAACAGAAAAAGCTTCCTCGGCTTCTTCTCAATTTTATCTCAATTTTAAACGTACACTTTCGCACGCTAAATTTATATTTAAAAGTTGCGCGTGAGGAACAGAATTCAATGTTATGGATTTATTCAGATATATTCCACCCGCCTTTTCGTAGCGACAACTACAGTAAATTATAGTTATTCCTGTGATTCAAAAGAATCTTAAGTAAATATGAAGAGAGAATTCATTCTCAGAGGTAAATAACCATATTTATATAAGGTAAAATTCTTAGATCTAAAGATAAGATGTGACTGTAGCATTAGTTTAAATAATACAAAACATAAGACATACTAATAGAGTAGCTATAGCTAAACATATGGTAATTATGCTTTTGCGAACTAAATTATTTTCTGATTTTTAGAAAATAAGTTTTATTAGCTTGCCTCTATCTATCAATGGTTAGAGTAAAATTGCTGGCAAAACGATTAGCATTTAAACCCTATTCAAAATAAGGATGATTGAAGATAAATTTGAACTTTAAACGCTTTGGGTAAAAATTGCCAAAATCAACGATCTGTTCAGTCTAAAATGCATACTCAGTCCGCCTTCTAAAGCATTTTTAAATAATAGCTAGTCTACAGATTGATTTATATAGGGGTACTGTGTGAAGTACTCAAGCACGTATGACAAATGAATCTAATCTCGTAAACGATTTAGACAGGGAGCATAATCTTTCAATCGTAGTTGTAGCGGATGACGATCGAGATAATTTGGTGTATATCAGCTTAATTTTGGACGCTTTAAATATAACGTACTATTTGGCAAACGATGGTAAGGCTGCTTTAGAGTTGGTCAACCAAAAGCAGCCAGATTTAGTCTTGCTGGACATTGTAATGCCGATCTTGAACGGCATTGAAGTAAATACTACAATCAAAGCCAGTCAATCTACTCGTCTTATTCCTACAGTTGCAATCACAGGATTGACTCAACCAGAGCAAATTGTCGCGATCGAAAATGCAGGATTTAACGACTACATAATTAAGCCATTTCTAATTGAAGACTTGGAAACTATACTCGAATCCTGGCTCAAAGTCGGTTGATAGATTGCTACTTCAAATTTAACAAAGAAAATTATTAATTTTAGATAGAGATGAAATATACCTGTTGTTGCTGCAAAGGCAATCTCCTACGGCATTTAAAGCGAGATCGAACCTATTGGTTTTGCCTAAATTGCCATCAAGAAATGCCCAATCTTTGTCTAATTACGCCCGTCTCTAAATATGAAACAGATTGCGACAGTACGGTAAAACCTGTGGTTTTGGTTAACTAATAGAATCCAGATACGATCGAGCTAACTCTGTTGTTCTCAATTTAGAACTACATTTCCCTTTCCTGCAGATAATAGCCTGTAGAAAGACTAGATCGATTGCTCAAACAGAGTACTAGAATTAATAATTCAATAGTTACGATCGCCATATTATCATCATGTTCTTGAGTATTTTGATGCCCGACTGCGATCGCAACATTAATACGCGCAAAATTTTATCTTTGATTTATCCTAAATCTCAAGTTAGCGTCAGCTAAACTAATAATGGCAACATCTTCTTTAAAGATATTGCCATATAATAAGACAGAGCTGCATCGCCACAATTTTTCTGTCCTCTCCATCGCAATTACATTATCCTGACTTTCTATAGCTACAGTTTTGACGTTGAGTAAAGACACTAGAGAATGTTGTTTTTACTTTTAGCGAGCGCATTTAGATTCATTACAAGGAATAGAATTTGGTTATGAAATCGATCCGCAAGAGGGACATCGGTTCAAACAGATAAATAAATGTCTCATTTCGCTTTTCATCCCTAATTTAGATTGCCATTAAGGCAAACAGATAATTCTTGTTGACGCAACTGAAACCTCAACTAAGATAATTAGCAAATATTTCGAATCAAGCCAATACGAGCCTAAAAGACATGAAAATGGTATCAAACAGCACCATTTCCATTTAATTTTCGAAAATGTATTAAACATTTGTTAAATTTATTCCCTAAAACTCTATAATTACTTTTAAGCGTTTAGACTAACGTTTTAGAATAGGTAATTTTACAAAGCGATTTGTAACTATTTTGTTTGTGTTCACTGGCGATCGCCAGAAATATTTATGTTGAATTCTCTAAAGTTGAAGCTTATCTGGTCAATTATCGAACAGGAAGCAGATGTTTCGCCGAAAACCAGTGACTCGGAGATAGTTCAGCATGTTATAGATAAATTGAAGTCAAGAGTATTACTCGGTACTGCCGAAGAGTTCGATATCTATTTGTATGTTCAATCCCGAATATCTGTGATTCGAGATTTAGCGGAAATTCAGATAGCCGAAACAGTTAGAAAGTAATTCAAAGCAATAGTCATTGGTGACTTCTACTCTGAGAGGACAGTGGGTAGTGGGTAGAACAAGCAGTCAATCGAGAGGAACTAATTTCCCATTCGCCCCCGATCGCTTTTATTGATGCATTAAATTACGTTCAAAAACTAAATTTAATATTTATCCCGCCAAAAAATCTGTTTCGGACAGGTTGCTAGCAGTAACTCCTGGCACGGTAGTTATAGTACTGTTCGAGGAAGACGAAATAACAGCCCCTGCTCCACCTGCTACATCTTCGATAGTCAAATCGGCAAAGCTAAGGCTACCCAAAAGCTGAATTTTATCTGTATCAGGCTTGAAGTCAGCAATAGTATTATTACCATTATCGGCGATCGCAAATATATCTGCTCCCGCACCACCGAAAAGAGTATTCGTGTCCTCGTCTCCCTGCAAGAAATCGTCTCCCTCGCCACCAGACAAGACATCAAAACCCAAACCGCCAATTAGAGTGTCGTTACCGTTATTCCCGCTTAGGACATCGCTGCCAGCACCACCGAGGAGATAATCATCGTTACTCGCCCCAGTAACCACATCATCACCATTTAGAGCATCGACAAAGGTGCTATTGCTATTTCCAAATAAAATATCGGGACTATCTGTTCCAGTAACGCGATCGAAGTCCGCAAAGACTGGTTCGAGATTATCTACATTATCTGCTGCTATTTCTAAAATCAGACTATAATTACCAGTCGTGTTTCCCGTTGGCTGGAATATGTTGGTAGTTCCATTGATGGGATCGTATTGCGAATTGATAAAATCGCTGACTCCCACATAGTAATCTCCCGAAACATCGGCAGTAAAATCAATATAGGCATCCAAACCTTCTTCTTCTCCTGGCGCGGGCAGATCGTCAACACTTGCCAGTTCGTTACCCGCAGCATTAAATAATCTCAATCGACCATCGAGATCTGAACCCAATTCATTAGCATCGAGATCGACGAGTAAATTGTCTCCCGCATCAAGCTGTACTCGATACAAATCCGCGTCTGTTTCGGGGTCGATCGCATCACTAAAGGTTGCAGACTGTCCGACGCTATCTATCCCCGTGGAGATTGCTTCGACGATCGTATTATCGGGGTCTTCATCTATAGTCGTAACTTCGACAATTTCAAGACTGAGGTTGTAATCGCCAGTGTCGCCACTTCCCTCATCATTATTGCCTCCCGTTATAGGATTATAGCCAGAATTTGCAATGCTGCTGACCCCCACATAATAATCTCCCGAACTGTTAGCAGTAAAGGTAAGAAAAGAATCGAGGCTAAACTCTTCTCCTGGGGCAGAACCATCATCATTAGTCGCTATTTCATTACCGTCAGCATCAAATAAGCGTAGTAAAGAATCCAGACCAAAAGCCGATTCTCCCGACGATAGTAACTCGGCTGCATCTATGTCGATAATCAGCCCTTCTCCCGCATCAAGCTGCACCTGATATAGATCTACATCTTCAATCGGTTCGATCGCATCGCTAAAGGTTGCAGACTGTCCTATCTCACTTAGTTCCGTAGCGATCGCTCCTGCAATTATATTATCCTGTTCCGAGCTAGGATTCTCTGGTTCGGGTGTCTCTGGTTCGGGTTCTTGCGCAAAGAGGCTGGCTTCGAGAGTGTATTCTCCTGTCTCCCCCACTGCATCGTTAGTTTGACCACCCGCAACAGGATCGTAGGCAAAATTAGCAAACTCGCTTACCCCTACGTAATAATCTCCCGCAGTATCGGCAGTGAAAGCCAAAAACGGATCTAAGCTAGATTGTTCTCCTGGGGCAGTATCATCATCACTGCCGTCTATTTCGTTGCCATCCGCATCAAAAAGTCTGAGTCGAGAATCTAATATTGAACCCCCTTCATTCGAGTCAATATCAAAAGTCAGACCTTCTCCCGCCTCTAGCCGAACGCGATATAGATCCACGTCCTCACTAAAATTAATGGCATCATCTAAAGTTACAGTATCTCCAGGATTTTCTAGTTCTAACGCGATCGCCGAAGCAATAGTGGCATCTGGATCTGAATTTGGCTCTAGATCTGAATCTGGCTCTGGATCGACAGCTATATCATCCTGCGTCAGATCGATACTCAACTCATAGTCTACGCTTTCAAAGTCTATTCCTCCAACTTCCCGATTTTGGGGTATGTTTGTTGTTCCCGCTACGGGGTCGTATTCTGAGTTCTGAAAAGTACTTACTCCCAGATAGTAATCTCCTGTAGCTTCTGCCTCAAAAGCCAAAAAAGGATCGAATGTAGGAGCATCTGCCGAGCCAGAATCCTCATTGGCACTTGCCACCAGATTACCCGACCCATCAAACAGACGTAATACCAAATCGCGCAACAAACCTGAATCTGCAGTATCAATATCAAAAGTTAACGCCGATCCTGCATCGAGCTGGATTTGATAGATATCTACGTCATCGCCATTATCAACTGTGCCGTTGAGTACGGTCAATTCTCCCGAACTATTTAATTCTGTTGCTACTGCTTCGGCGATCGTATTATCGGGATCGCGATCGGAGGTGACTTCTAGAATATCGAAGTTAATCTCGTAAGTACCGCTAACAAGACTTTCAGAAGATTTTATGCCGTTAATCGGATTGTAGACAGGGAGATCGAAACCACCACCACTTACGCCAATATAATAGTTCCCAGCCGACTCAGCAATAAAAGTTAAATCGGGATCTCCACCAATGCGACTAGCATTAGAATCTCTAGATAGGCGAGAGTCATCGATCGTAGCGAGTTCGCTCAGATTGTTTCCCTCTTCGTCAAAGATGAGTAAATCCGAGGCAAGTAAATCCGAACCGATCGCCACCGCATCCACATCAACTAATAGCGCCTCACCTGGATCTAGCTGTACCTGATAAATATCTACGTCACCCAGATTATCAATCTCATCACTAAAGCTGGCAGACTGTCCCGTACCGTCCAAGCCAGTGTCGATTGCCTTGGCAATGATATTATCGGGGTCAGATTCAGTCTCATCGGCGAGAGAAATCTCTAAGGTATATTCTCCGACCACCGCCTGAGTACTCACCTCATCGCTAACTACGTTGGGGTCATAGTCAGAATTGCCAACGTTGCTAACTCCTATATAATAATTAGCCGAACTGCTTGGGGTAAAGCTCAAGAAAGCATCGACGCTCCGCACCTCTCCTGGGGCAGGGCGATCGTCATTATTACCAATTTCATTGCCATCAGCATCGAATAAGCGCAATCGACCATCCAAACTAGAGCCAAATTCGTTAGCATCGAGGTCGAGGATTACGTCTTCTCCTGCGTTTGCTTGAAACTGATAGAGGTCAACATCATTACCAAAGTCAATCGCGCCGTTAACGACGACCGAAGGTTCTCCATCTGAGCTTACGCCACTATCATTGGCATCTTGAATAATATTATCTGGTTCGACTGACATAACTTTGCTCCAACATCGGTGAAATTTTTAATTAGTCGATCGGTGGGCATAACAAACCTGCCCAGTCCAATCCTGAGACATTAAATCCTTATAGTTTTTCAAAACAAAGCTATCCGCAACTACTCGAATAAAACAAGTAGTATTTTTCTAGTTACAGCCAAGCAACAAGAGCCTAGATCGATAGCAATAGTTTTTAGATATTTTCAGACGCAGAGGTCATTTACGAGGCAAACTATAGATTAAAACCTATCTCAAAATGGACAGCAAAATTATTAATATTCTTAAGATTTCTTAAATATTTCTTAAGCAGGATTCTTGGCAGCTATGATGATTTGCGCCCGATCGAGAAAGATCGAATTCCAGCTAAGTCACTGCTTTAAATAACTATTTGCTACCCTAGAGTTCTTTGGTTTTTAGTAACTACTCTAATAATTAGTGTTTAATCGTAAACTTTATCGTCTGGGCGATTATTTATTTGCTGCTGTAGGTATCTGCGCTCTGGCTTTATCCCTTGCAGGTTATTTGGGCAGATTGAATCTTTACTTCGAGTTTGCTTCTGGTTATAAGCTACAGCTTTTACTGATGGCTTTGTGCAGCCTAATTTATTTTTGTCTAACACGTCGCCGACTCTGGATCGTAGTTAGTTTAGTGGCAGTAATCATCAATCTAGCCGTAATTTTGCCGTGGTATTTTAACCGCCCAGCGATCGCCGAATCGAGCCAGTACGCGCCTCTAAAAATTCTTTCCTACAATGTTCTCTGGAAAAACGATCGCCCAGAACACTATCAAAAGGCGATCGCCTTAGTCGAGTCAGAACAGCCCGATATTGTCATTTTTCAAGAAGCAATACCCCACTGGCACGAGCAGCTATCGGTTCTCGAACAAAGCTATCCCCATCATATTTACGCCAAAAAGCTAGAGATTGAAGTCTATAGCAAACTGCCCCTTTTAAATCCAGAAATCAAGCTTTACGGTACTTATCGAGGTTTAGTTCTTGCCGATCTGCAAATTGGCGATCGCCCGACTAAATTCATCGCTACCCATGCCTATCCCCAGCTATATTTTGGACATCCAGGCTGGCTAATTCGCAACGAACATTTAGAGGTTGGTATTGGCGAATATGTCGGTAATCTAAATCAACCTGCGATCGTTATAGGCGACCTAAATGTATCCCTCTGGTCGCCGTTTTATCATTCAATGATGGTAAGCTCGGGCTTGCGTAATGCTCGACAGGGAAGGGGAGTTTTACCGACTCATTCGATAGTTGCGCCTCAGTTTGCAGCCCTATCTGCCCCGATCGACCACTGTTTGGTCAGCCCAGAAATTCAGGTCAAAGACTTTAAACTCGGCAAGGCGATCGGCTCAGATCATCGACCGATTATCGCCGACTTACTTGTTCCCAAAAATTAAGCTTTCTCTCGCTCTCCTGGCTTATTTGTCGGCGATCGCCCTGTTATAATTCTAGTTTCTACAAACATCTGTAAAAAAAGTTTATGGTGCTGGGAATTACTTTTATTGTGGCGTTTATCTTTGCCAGTTTTGTTGAGTATTGGCTGCATCGTTTGATGCATATCATTCCCCATTTTGGTCGCGATATTGTGCCTCACTACGAACATCACCGAGAAAATACCGCCAATGGAGTACTACAGGAGTTTCGTGACTATGCAATGGTCGTGCCGTTGAGCTTGCCTGCCTTTTTTATCTCTATGCCGATTGGAATTAGCTTTATGGCGGGAAGTTTTGTCTATGCTGCTTTTTCTGCCTATGCCCATCAGCTACAGCATGAGAATCCAACTAAATGTTTTTGGATGAAGATGCCCGTCCATTACGTACACCACAAATACAATCAATGGGAACACAACTTTGGTTTAGCTGTAGATTGGTGGGACAAAATATTTGGCACCTATCAGGCAGCAGATTGGCTAACAGAATCAGAGTTAGAGATAGATAAAGGTTACTGGCAGATTAAATGGTAATTAGGGGCAGCAGGTAGAGACGTAATATATTTACATCTTCATAGAGAAAAGAGGATTTATAGACGTGCTTACCAAAAATATTGCATAAATATTCAGTTTTACCCCTATCTGTTTAATAAGCAATTAAGCAACCAAGAGGCTTATTAAAATGAAATCTTATAACCGTCTTCAATCACTATTTTTAACTTTATCTGCGATCGCTAGCACTTCAGTCATGGCTGTTCCCTCCGCCCAGGCTGTTACTTTCAAAGAACAACAGGTAAGTCAAAATCAATTCGCCGTCGTCGCTGTTCCCTTCGGTCATCAAGAGCATCGTTTAGAAATTATCGAACAGGTTGCAGGTAAGCAACAGTGCTGGAATGAATCTGGCGTAGCACCCGCAAAAATAGACTTGCTACTCTTAGACTTCGATCATACCGATAGCTGTAGACGCATCATCAATACTAACGGCTATACCCTACGTCTCGATGGCGATGACGATCGCGTTTCTCGGATTGTTAAAATCGTTCAGGATAGAGGTGAACTAAAGCTAATCGCCTTCCACAAAGACCCTACGAAATCCAGCATTGAAATAGGCAGCACTAACGGCTTGAGCAATGGAGCGATGAAAATTATGCTCAATCCTGGCTGGCAAATTACAAAAAGAGTCTACGAAGGAAAAATAGTTAACCATCTATATCTCAGTGGCGACAGCAGCAGCAGTATTGCCTATAACCCTCCTGCTACACCCACTAGTCAAACAGCACCACAAACGGCTCAATCACCCGCATTCGATACCAAGGCTCTGGTGAATGGTGTGGAACAGCTTTATACTAATGTCGTTTCACCTATTCTCCAGGATTTAGCTTCAGAAAAGTAGTCAATTTTATAGTGGCGCGTTAAGTCTGAGTTGATGCATTAGATTATGTTCGCACTAAGACGCACAAGGCGCAAAGAGAGAAGGGAGAAAATCTTTTATCGAATTTATACTGCACTATTTAAAGCTTGTCACCCCGTTAGTAATGGGTTGGGCATCCATCTATTTAGATAACCAAAAGTGACTCTCTGTGCCTATCTAATTCTTGCCAAGACGCAATATATTGCGGTAGACCTACTGCTTACTACCTAATATCTACTCTGGCGTATATTCGGCATCATCCACGGTGGGACTATCGGCTAAAAATTCGTTGATGTCGATGGTTTTTTTTCCTTCTGGTTCGACAGGTGCGGGTGAGCCACCACCTCGCAATACTCCTCCTGTTTGCCTTCTCGCTTCGAGGCTAAACAGATTGCGGAGGACTTCTTCGGAGTTATCGTCTGGCTCTAGGGTCAACAGTAAACCGTCATCTTTGCAGCTACCTGTCTCTTCGGAAATGCAGATTGCTTTGTAATTATTAACCACTCCTGTCGAGATAAACCGTAAATTATTGGCTTGAGAATGTTGCTGAAAGCGATCGCTGACTTCTTGGCAACGGCGGTTGGGAGTATACTCGCTACTGTTAAAATAGTCGTTTTGCCATTTAATCAATTCAATTGCTCCCCGTGAGGTATAGGCTACTGTCGCAGGAACGCCTTCTCGTTTCATGCAGCGATATTGAATCGATGATTTTACACCCTGTTTGTTGGCAGTGGGATTACTCTGTGCTTGACCCGTTGCTAATATCGAACCGCCTATAACAGCCGTTGCCAATAGGTATTTTGCGATCGCCAAATTATTCATGTCGAACTCCTGGTATTTAATAATGTCTAAAATGTTTTTAATAAAATCTTACTGTAACCGCTAGATTACAGAGCGTTTTGCATAGTAGGATAATTATCCTCTGATTCTGGACAGTTTTAATCAAAATTGAACTCGATTCTATAAGCCCAGAACTTCAGGCTTAGAATCAATAAATTTGAACATAGCTCATGCCATGTCAAGCTTAAGACAGTGCAAAAGCAATTCTACAAAATTTTATTCCCTTCTGCGTCTTTGCGTCTTTGCCCTAAAGGGATACCGCTTCGCATACGCGAAACTCATCTAATGCATCAAGTTGGACTTATTACGCCACTAATTAACTTCAGACATTAATTACAAAAATCCAGAGCCTTAGAACACAGGTCTACTACCCCAGGGGGAGATTCTTTGCCCAGTTTTGCTGCTTGAATAATCCTGTCTGACTGGTTTTGCCAATAGGTACTGTTGCCCTGTATTTGTGAAGCTTCTTGCTGGGCATTTGCCCACTGTTCTTGCTGCAGGTTTTCGGTGGCGATTTGTAAGATGCTCTGGTTAAATTCGTATTCTTGCTCCCAGTCGGACAGGAGATCTTGTGCTGTTGATTTATTGCTGGAACTGGCGGGGATAGATTCAATCTTGCGCCTTGCGGTTTCTAAATCTCCTTGGCGATCGTATTTTGTTTTTGCTTCTGCGAGTAGCTGTTCTGACCAGCGATCTATCTGCTGTTCGATCTCTGATGTCGGGGTCAAATCTCGAACTAGAGCGATCGCCCGATCGTATTCTCCTGTAGCTGCCTTTGCTTCTGCCTGCTTGAGTTCTGACGGTTTTCCCAAATTACCGCCAAGTAATTGGCTGCCACCTAACGAGATCGCTGCTAGTAGACCCAGGCTACCAAGAGCAATAATCATCTTCGATGACTTGGGTTTGGCGATCGCTTTAGTCGGAGCTGTTTTGGGATCGACATAAGCTCGATTGTTGGCAGGTGCAGTCTGTCCCGTGGGCATGATAATGCCCGTAACGTCCTTGTTTGCATCATGAGCGGGGCGACTCTGGAGGATATCTAGATTAGTCAGAATTTCTTTGGCAGAATGGTAACGATCCTTAAAGTGATAGCAGATCATCTTTGAGATAATTTCTCCCAGCAGAGGACTGCATTTAGCTCGATCTAGCCAGATAGTTTCCCCATTTTCGTCTTCTGGTAGCTGTAGGGGATGACCTCCTGTAAATGCCTGAACTGCGATCATGCCAGCTGCATAAATATCGCTAGAAAAGCGCGGTTTGCCCCTTGCCTGTTCTGTAGGCATATAGCCTTGTGTACCGATAGCTACGGTAGAATCGATCGCCTGAGATTGCGTTAGCACAACTTCTTTGACCGTACCAAAGTCTACCAGCACCAGCTTGTTATCTAAAGCTCGACGGATTAGATTATCTGGCTTGATATCTCGATGAATTACGCCATTTTGATGCACAAAATCGACTACCGTTAGCAAGTCTTGCAGAAAATTGATTACCTTTGCTTCTGTCCAAGGTTTATCAACAACTAGTTCATTGGTTAGAGTTACACCCCGAATGTATTGCTGAACGAGATAAAACTCTTTATCTTCCTCAAAATAGGCTAATAGCTGGGGAATTTGATTGTGCTTGCCCAGCTTTGCCAAAGTTTTTGCTTCTTTGGCAAACATCCGTCGAGATATTTCTAAAAACTCAGGATTATCAGCATTGGAATGCAGCTTCTTGACCACGCACTTTAAATTATCGGGATATTTTGTATCCTCCGCTAGATAAGTAGTCCCAAACCCCCCTTTACTGAGGGGCTGGATTATCTTGTAGCGCGAACCCAACATTTTGTTGTCCATTGCCAAACTAATACTTCATAACCATATGGAAATCTTGACGTATTGTGAGTCACCTGTGCAACAAATTTAACTACATTTAATTTAAAGTTTATTCCCTATGTGTCAGTACCATGATGTTTTGACCAGGCTGCCATTGATACGGGTACAGTCGGTTCGATCAGTTCGGCGATCGCTTGGGCATAAGACCCAATTTCGCTTTGCGCCCCCGCACCCAACCGTAAACCAATAAAGTTGAGCAAAGCCTGCAAAGAGACTGTCCAGACCCAGGAAGTATATACCGAAGGCACTAGCACCCCTCTTGCCTGTTCTCTACCCACACCAAGTTCGAGCAGCTGACTATAAGCCTGATAGCTTTTTTCGCACTGTTCTTGGTATATGGCGATCGCTTTATTATTTAGCTCTGGTTCGAGGCTGCCAATGGTTGCCTGCTTATTATTTTTCGACTGTTGCCGAAAGGTAGGGGGAATATAAAACTCATTGCTATCGTCAATCGAGACATAGCGAAAACTGATAAACTAAGCCACCTCGTCACCGAGACGACTCGTCTTCAAAACCGTGCATGAAACTTTTACTTCACACGGCTCCTCTCTTTTATGCTCCTTGTCATGGATACGTCTAGTTGTTAGTAGTTTCCCGGAGGACTGGCTAACAGCTTAATCTTCTTCGCCTTGGAATAGCTTCCATCGGTTTTAGATTTGAAATCATGGCACGATTTATGTAGTAGCTGGAGGTTGGAATATAAATCTTTTCCTCCTATTCTACGTGGAATAATGTGATCTACTTCGGCAATTTGATTTGCTCTAAAGTATAGTCCGCAATGATTACATGTCCCTTCTTACTCCGTCCCTATGCTTGAGGAAACCTCAAGCGGGGCGGTGCGCTTTTTGTCTTTTGAGTAGTTTTGACACTCTCGTTGAGACTTGTGGATAATTGCTCATCCTTCTTGCCCAATAAGGAAAGTCCCCGTCAAATGGAGATTTACTTTCCCGGACTCTGATATGTCTGACTATTTTTGTGTCAGCGTGTAGTCTTAGAGCATTGATTCCGTCTGTAAAAACCCAGTTTCTGTTTCTTACTTTCTGGAAGTATTTCTCTTTAACCCATTCACTAGATTTCTTAGGATGGCGACGTTTGCACCATCTCCAGATCCTTTTCCAAACTAGCATGTCTAGTTTTTTGAATGTTTCTGAGCTGACTTGTGAGGAGAAGTAATTTGACCAGCCTAAAATGACTGGGTTCAATACCCCTATTAGCTTATCTTGAGAAGCGTTTTCTAGCTTCTTACACTTTTCGGCTATTTGTTCGTAGTGTTTTTTGACGCTATTCTTGGAGGGTTTGATTAATGTTTTAAAGCCTAGTGGTCTTTTTTTACAATCTTTCCCTGATTTAGCTTTTCCTACTTTATATTGTCTGACGTTGAATCCGAGAAAATCGAATCCTTCGGTTGAATGGACAATACGGGTTTTTTCCTCGTTTAGTTGTAGACCGATTAGACCCAGCCATTCTGAGATTATCTTTTTACATTCTTTGATTACATCCGGATTTTCATGAGCTACTACAAAATCATCGGCATATCTGGTGAAGCCTAATGAGCTAATGTTTTTAGCTTTTTGACCACTCCAACTAGCTGCGTATTCATTTAGTCTCTCTTCCAATCCATGGAGGGCAATATTTGCCAGTAGAGGGCTAATGATGCCTCCTTGTGGTGTTCCCTTCATTGTTGGGTGAAAAGTTCCATTTGTAATGCATCCTGCCTTAAGCCAACTTTTTAGTTGTTTCCTAAGAGTAGGGTATGTATTGACTTTCTTTAAAAGGGCTGTGTGGTCTATGTTATCGAAGCATCCCGTGATATTGGCATCAAGAATGTATTTATTCTTCATGTATATCTTGTGGAATATTGCTTCGATTGCATCGTGACATCCCCTACTTGGTCTGAATCCAAAACTGTTTGGTTCAAATCGAGCTTCCCATTCTGGCTCTAGAGCTAATTTTACTAAAGCTTGTAATGCTCTATCGTACATTGTGGGTATACCCAGAGGTCTAGTCTTACCTTTTGCTTTGGATATTAGTACCCTGCGCGTGGGTTTTGATTTGACCTTGTTAATTTTCAGTTCATTGACTAACTTAAGTCTTTTGCGTGGAGACAAAGATTTGACTCCATCAACCCCGGCTGTCTTCTTTCCCTGATTGTCTTGGGTAACTCGTCTGATTGCCAGTAGTTTGGCTGATGTAGACCTTTGTAGAAGCTTTTGTAGTTTGCGGACTACTTTTTCGTTGCCAAATTGTGACGCTCTATAGATTCGCTTTTGCAATCGGAATACGGTTTTTTCCGCCTGTTTCCAGTCGATACCGTCCCAGTTCTCAATATTCAACAAGCGAGTGGAACATGCGCCTTGCGAAGACGCGTTTCCTCGCTTCAATTTAGATTGAATTTGTCTAGAATGTGTCATTGCTACTTGAGACTCTACATTACATAAAACAGTGACCAATTTGTTTGGTCAATCCTTTCCCAGATATAACATCCGCCTAGTAGGTTACTCTTTTCATCTGTTGATGTGTAGAGAGTTATATCCGGGTTTATTCGTTCCTATCTTTGGTTGGTTGTAGCCTTAGCTGCCTTAAATCTTCCGAGTTTGTTGTGACAGTAGTGGTGGTCTAGAAAAAATTAGCCACCGTCCAAACTTCGAGCCTATTTTGCTCCCAGCGTATCAACATTCATTTCGCTGGTTCATGGATGACGAAAGTTTAATAAGGTTCGTGTTCCTCAGCGTAGCTACCTTCCCGAAGTCTTTTCCTGTTGAATGTTCAGGATTTTCGCCTTCTGTCGTCCCCGCTTTACGGATTGATGACTATTCTCTACCGTAGGGGAAAGGTACTTCAATCTACTACCTAGATGGTGGGAATTGTCTTTCGATTCACCCACATCCAAAAATAAGTTGTCGTGGTACATTGTTAAGTTTTATTGATTTCTCAATCTTGCCTAACGTTTCATTTGTATCACGCGGTTAATCCCTGAGCATAAATACTCATTTCTAACCAACGACTCGCACCTTTTCGTTCCAGCCCAGCTGCTCCTCATTGTGATTGCTGGCGATCACATGTTTCCCAGTTGTGTTACGAGTAACCCGATGCCGATTACTCTCTTACAGTTTCCTGCAAGCTCAGACTATATCTTAATCCTTCTCTTACAGTTAGGATTCTCCGCGCTTCGAGTTCTCTTGAACCCTACTCCCTAGAGGGATAGTCGTTGCACCTTCCGAAGGTAGATCGGCTTGGCTCAGAATTGTCATATCTCCAGATTTGTCGATCTCAAGACTGTAGATTTTTTCTGAATTCACGGAGTACGCAGTTAGAATCTCTTCCAGCTGGGGCATTGTGTAATTTATAACAATTGCATAAAAGTTAGAAACGCACTGTTTACCATTGGCGACATATGTACAGAGGAGCTTTTACTTTAAATTTGAATGTAACACCCCGAAAAGGACTCGTATGTTCGTGTTTAATCAAATAATTAATCAACTTAACGTCTTTTTCTTCCAAACTATCTGCAGTTTTATCAAAAGAGGCTCTAGCATCGTTAACAATACTCAAATCACCTCCCATTGAATCGATTAGCTCTATTCTGCTCTTGCCATCGTTTAAAGGGTCTTTATATCCCATTTTTTCTCACCTTTTACCTTCTAGTTTTTACCTTCTTACTCAATAGCTATACTTTGGGCAAAGTTACGCCCGATCCTTGATGCTGATACTTTCCACCGCGATCGGCGTAGGTAGTCTCGCAGGATTCTCCCTCAAAGAATAGTAGCTGCACTACGCCTTCGTTGGCATAAATTTTTACGTCAGCGCTAGAAGCATTACTAAATTCTAAAGTGATACTTTCTCCCTGCCAGGAAGCCTCAAGAGGTGTTGTATTGGCAATTACGCCCACGCGGGCATAGGTTGATTTACCCAAGCAAATCGCCGTAACGTTAGAAGGCATGGCGATACTTTCTAGAGATGCACCTAAACCGTAGCTGTTGGCAGGAATAATAAAGTAGGATGAGCCATCTTCGTCTTTGTGTAACTCAGCCTGCTCTAGATTTTTGGGGTTGAACTTTTTAGGATCGATAACCGTACCAGGAATATGCTTAAAAATCCTAAAATCGTGAGGAGACAGGCGAATATCATAGCCATAAGAGCTAAGACCCCAGCTAATAGTAGGTATTGACTGTTCTGCTCCCAAGACTGCGTTTCTTACTGATTTTTCCTCAAAAGGAGTAATCATTCCCTGTCGGGCTTGTTCTACTATCCACTTATCGTTTTTAATCACGCGCTGCTAAATTAACCTGTATATAAGCAGAGAGTATTTTATCTCGGTGGGAGTAAGAGCAGTCTACATATTAAGTTTGTGTTTATGCTTCGGCAAAGATGAAATTTTAAAATAGCGATCTCAACTTCGCATTATCTTAGCTAGACAAATACGGAATATCTAAGTAGCAAAATAGTTGGGTACGAGCGGAGATTTAGATAAAAGTGGAAAGAAAAGAATCGATCGCAACTAGATCGAATGCTCCTAAACTTCGGATCGTCATCAAAATTGTACAGCGAGTTAGTTCTCGACTATGCTTTTGGGGCTGCAATTCCTCGATGGGTAATAGCTATTGGCGATCGCTGAACATTGAAGGTGGCACAACCTCCAGGCTACCGAGAAAAAATCACTCCGATCCTAAAACCCAAAAACAAGATAGCAGAATAGATCGGGGACACCTTGAGATAGTAGTGTGCGGACAAATTAATTCTGCTCTAATTTAGGTTGTAAAACAGTTGGATACGACTATTCCCTGCTATCTTTCGGGACACAGTTTTGGTAGTTCAGCAGCTACGTGTTCTGAAGATCGGCAAACAAATACAGTTATATACTTTTGCTGCACCGATTGGCGATCGTAAATATGTTCTGGCACACAGTTAACTAATCTCTAATAGCTATAGGTTAGTTAATCTTTGTGACTCTATACCTATAGTCCCGCAGACCGAAATATAAAAAAGTTCACTACCGCTAACTATACTTACATTAGCCCAACTTGCCTCTAAACAAAAAAGCTTTATATCTTTGACACGATCGCCAACAGTATCTCTTTCTGTATAGCACCTATATACCAAAACTACAATTACGGATAGCTTCGTATATATATCTTAATATTTAGATTACAATACTTTACGAACGGGGATTATTATCAGGTTAGTGTGAGAGGCTTTATGCTCAATAAATCACTGGGGAAACCTCAAAAGTTAATTCGTAAAGAGCCTTTGGTCTTAGTGATAGAAGATAATGAAGACAATTTATTTTATGCCACGGCAATTTTGGAGCTATCACACTATCGATTTCTCAAAGCAAAAAATGGCAGAATCGGCATAGATATAGCGATGGACAAGTTACCCGATTTGATCTTGCTGGATATTGTTATGCCCGAAGTTGATGGTATAGAGGTAATTGAAACCCTAAGACGAAATCCTCTCACCAATCATATTCATATGATTGCCCTGACAGGTTTGACTTATCCCCAAGATGTTGAAACGATCATGGATGCAGGATGTGATGAATATCTCCACAAACCATTTATGATTGAGGAACTAGAAGAAAAGCTAAACCTATTTTTACAAAGAGGCTAATCGAAACCGAGATTATGACGCGACTTCCAAACCTTTAAAAAATGTTATAAAAGCATTGATTTTTCAGCAGCTTCAACTCCATTTAATTTTAGTTATTTAGTCTTTTTCGATGAGTTTTTCGCCTGTTTTCGGACTACTAAGTAGCTCAGTCGGCTCAAATATAAGATGAAAAGCTTCTATTTTTATCTACTTTTCTCAATCTTTAACTCGCGTATTGCTTACTATATGCTGTTAGTTTACTATTGATATAGCGATACAGACACCATAACAACAACTAGAAAAGCGATCTGAACCCCACAACATCGATTACAAAACATTCTCTACAAATGTTCGGGCATTGCAAGATAATATCTAAATATACAAACTCGTGTACGATGGCTATCAGATGATTTGACAATTATCTTATTACTATCTCGTATCCCTCAGTCTGCAAAGCGTTAAGAGTTAATTGCTCATCATTATAATTAGACATTAATTGCTGATACTCCGAGTAAAGGGGATCGGAATTATCTACGTCTATCACAAATGTTGGACTTTCTGCATTATTGCAGCAGGCAATTAGTGAGTGGACTTGTGTAATCATGTCATCTATATCAAACGGTTTGTGGCAAACTTTTATAGCTTCAGCAAAGTTATGTCCGTTTATATAGACATTAGCAGTGCATAAAAGAATTGGTATATGCGATAGGTGCTGATGGGCTTTAACAGAGTCGATCACTTCAAAACCTGTCATGTCGGGCATCATCATGTCTAGGACGATCAAATCGGGAACAAGCTGATGAACTTTCAGAATACCTTCTCTACCACAGCAGGCAGTTTCAACTCGATATCCATCACTAGTAAGAAGCAGATCTAATAGAAATAAGTTGTCGGCGTTATCATCTATCACCAAGACGACAGCATCTTTATCCTCACACATTGTATAAATTAATTTTTTTAAAAAGTTTTATCAATCTATACAGATTAATATTTTGGAAACCAAATGGCATCCATCAAAAGTTGTGACGTCATAAGTACTAATACTTATGGGATTGGAGTTTATGACGCAACTTTAAATGCAGATAGAAAGCTAGAGGCGATCGCTCGCCACCTCAAATATTAGCCTCAAGCATTACATAGACAGCCTTAGTGTAGAATCGCGAATCAGTTGAATTTTGACTGAATATTTTTTTGCAGCATTATACTCCCAGTCAATTAGATGTAGATCTAACCAATTGGCGATCGCCTTGGACATATTTGAACGTACATCCTCGAACACAGATTATTTCAAGAAGTCTGGTTTTGAAGTAATGCCAACCAACCCCATAAAAATAATAAGCAGGCGATCGCGCTGATGATATTAGTGTAAGAACCGAAGATATTTAATTCAGTAAAGATAAATCCAAAACTGGATATTCCCGCACCCGAACCGCCAAAATATAGCCCCATGCCCAATCCAGAGCTTGTTTGAGGAAGAAGACTAAGAATAAAAGGAATAGCGCCGTTCACCACAAAACTAAGATAGATAATTAACAAGCCAATCGGCAAGATGGACGGTGATAAAGCCAAAAGTACCAAAGCAACGGTCGTTCCCACTATACCGATTAGCATAGTTTTAAAGTTGCCGATCTTCGTGGCTATTTTTCCTGCGAAAAGAGCAGCAACACCCAGCAAAATTAGAAAAATAGTCATAGCTGTTTTTCCATTTCCTGCTCCAAACTGAACTTTCAAAGATTCGCCGACTGTAGGGATAATAAATCTCAAACTCCAGCTAACCCAAATTCCCGTTGTGAAGATTAGACTCGATCGCAGTAGCGGTATTTTTATCGGTTTATTCTGCTGCTCAATTGGACTATCGAGATTAGATTGGCGTAAGACAAAAGCTGCAATTAAGAGAGAAAACGAACCAAGAGTAAAAGCAAATCCCGTTCCGAGATTCAGAATTATTCCATAGGCATCTAGACGAAATGCGCCGATAACCCCTGCTACTAAAGTCAATATACTGGCTGCTTGAGGTAACTTATCTTTAGGTGCGCAGCGACCTAATAAACTCATGGTTGGCGCACGAAATATTGCCATTGCGGTAGCCCAAAAAATAGCTAATATTGGCAATAACAACTTGAGTTTTGAAGAAGACTGTTCCGAACCAAAAATTGTCAAACAGGGAAAAAGAATAAATAAGACTGAGGATAGAATAATTCCAAATAATATTAGGGGAATTTTATTGCCTATTAGTCTATGTCTTCGATCTGACAGCGCACCAAAAACTGGCTCGATGATACTTTCTATTCCATTTTCTATCAGTAGGATTGTGACTGCTAGTTCTTTACTAAAGCCAAACTCAACTAAAAGCAGTGGAAAATAGAGATTATATATTACCCACGTAAGAGTAACAGAAGCCTGCACTGCAGCTATACTCCCAACCTGAATCCACAATATTTTTTTGTTTGGCATGAAGTTATGGTTAGCGATAATTCGATTTCCCAACTAGGATTCCACCTGCATTATATTTCTATAAAAATTCAGAACCCACTCTAGTTTGCATTTGAAGGTATTACCTATCGTGCTTTCCCGACACAAACGCTTTTGAATTACGATTTTGCTTGAGTGTCTGATTTTCATCGCCATTGAAAAATTTAAAATTTCCGTTTAATAAATCTATCGGCTACTTCTATCTCTGTAGAAACAATGTTTTTGCGAGTCCGAATATTGATAAAACCATCCTTATTCCTCTGGGTAATAAAAGGTTCAGATTTTAATAGCCGTGCGGTATCTTTGTAAGCATCTTCCTCCCTTAAAAAAGGTACAAACTCCCAAGAAGTTCCCAAAACAACGTCTTCATCTTCAGGTGCGAAATTGCATTCGCGACAAACTCCAGCTTTGTGAACTAACAATATTTCTATATCTGTCCCAGCGCGATGAGTTTTACCTTTAATCACTTCTGCACGCATATATCCACGCGGATTAATTATGTCCATAATTTTTACTCGACCGACAAAATTAGCTCCACCTAGCTTTTTGGGTATGCGATCGAATAATACATAACCTCAGAATAATGGTTTCTCTCCTGCCTTTTAAAGAGGCGCTGCGCAAGCAGTTGCGGGAGAAGTAGAAAATATAGCAAGGCTACTCGCAAGCTCTAAAATAGATGTCCTGTTAATCCTGAGTAAAGCCAGCGTGAGTAAAAACGAGCTTTAGCATAGCTATTCCTTTAATGGAAATAGTTTCAAGCAAAAATTTTAGTATGACGAGAAATAGAGATGTTTATGAAGCTTAGGTAAAGTTTAATATAAGCGGTTACTTTAAATGTAATATGTATTATTAGTCGAAATATTATTCACTACTAATAAGCTTTGGTTTTAAAATCAGCCAAAGATTTTCAAGATGAACAATAAAATAATCGCCACAATTTCTCTAGGTGCGATCGCATTTTTCTGTGGACAATCTACCTTGGCGCAGGTAGAGCCAGTAAGTAAAGAACTTTTCTTGCTATGTGCTAGATTTCCCAATAACTCCAAGTGTCAAAGGATAGAGATACCTACTATCCTCAAAGAAAGAAACGGAGAAGAAGTTGGCTGTAGCTTTCGCTTCAATCCAGGTGAACTACCACAGGAAGGAGGATGCAAGTTAGTCACTGGCGAAGCTGGAATTACAGTCTATAGAGAACATGGAGATGAAATAGAGCTTCTAGATGAAAAAAGAGGAACGTCCGAAAGCGAGCTAATAGGCGATCGCGTTTTTAGTATTAACCACCAGGTTTGGAATAAGATACATCGTTGGGAAATTGGGTTTTTACCAGAAGAAAATAGTCCGACAAATAGCGATACTAATTTTGTGGTCATCTTTCTCAGTGAAAAGCAGTCAGAATCTATTGGTAATGAGCTGGAATCTCTATTCTCTAGTAAACCTAGATTAGTAACCAAATTAGTTGCTAAGTCCAAGAGTTCATCAGCCAACATAGCCCAACTGTTGGAAACAAAAGAATGTCAATATTGCGATTTAAGCAACGCCGATCTCAGTGGCGCAGACTTGAAAGGGGCTAACTTAGTGGGTGCGAACCTTCAAGGAGCAAATCTAGCCGAAGCAAAATTGAATCTTGCTTATCTATTAGGGGCAAATTTACACTCAGCAGATTTAACGGGTGCAAATCTTCAAAGAGTCAATCTAACTTTTGCCAATTTAACTAGATCGATCCTAGCAAATAGCGATTCGAGAGGAAGCAATTTTCAGCAAGCCAATCTAAAAGAAGCGGATCTGACAGAAGCAAATTTCAGCGCACCTACATTCTTAGAAAAGGCAAATCTCAGTCAGGCTATTTTGAAAGATAGCGATTTAAAAGGGGCAAATTTTCATCAGGCTAACCTAACAGGCGCAGATTTAACAGGTGCAGACTTAGGCAAAACAGATATTAAATTAGATGGTATTTCTAATAATTACGATCTGGGTGAAAGATTAGTAGATACATTAATTGGCTTCCCTATATTTTCTCTCTCTAGTGGTGGAGTTGATTTCTTTACCGATTTCACTGGCGCAGATCTACAGGAAGCAAACTTAAGTTCTACCGATTTAGATCGAGTCAATTTTGAGAATAGTAATCTAACGAACGTTGACTTTAAAGGATCGAATATCGAACCCGAAGATCTAGAAGAACTAAAGCTCTGTGGCGTGACGCTAGCAGACGGTAAAAAAAGCGATCGCGATTGTTCTTAAATTTCAGGTTGGCAAAGGCGATCGGTAATTAATTTTCAATAGTTAAACGTAGCAAAGATAGTTTTTTTGCATATGTTTGTCCGTACTTGAATCGCACTCATGATTTAAGTATGGATATTCAATCAAAATCAAAATCAGCAAAAGTAAAAAATTAGTAATTAAGAAAATGCAAGAGTATACAGTTGTCCAACTTACTGCAAGCGGCATAAACAGGTTTCCCCATATCTCAGATAATAATATTGTTTGGAATAGTAGAAGATTTTCAAATGGCGAGATCAATATATTTCTAAACGATGGTAGTGAAACTACTCAACTAAATAATGAAGATGCAAGCATATTTAGTCCTTTAATAGATGGAGATAATGTGTTGTGGGGAAGCGGTAATGGTGAAGATAGCGAAATACTTTTATACAATGGTAATGAAATAATTCAAATCACTGACAATAATATTGTCGACCGATTTTTTGATATATCCAATGGTAATGTTGTTTGGGAAAGCGGAGATTTTAGGAATAATGAAACAGAAATACTTTTATACAATGGTAGCGAGACTATTCAAATTACTGATAATAATGTAAACGACAGTTTTCCCAAGATAGATGGAGATAATATTGTTTGGAACAGTGGAATTGGAAGAAGCCGTGAAATATTTTTCTATAATGGCAGTGAAACAGTTCAGCTTACTGATAATAGTATAAATGATTCTTCTCCAGAGATAAGCGGAGACAATATCGTCTGGGACGCTGGAATTGGAAGAAGCAGTGAAATATTTTTTTATAATGGAACTGAAACAATTCAACTTACCGATAATAATGTAGATGATTTTTCTCCAGAGATAAGCGGAGACAATATCGTCTGGGAAAGCGGAGATTTTAGAAATGATGAAGTCGAGATATTTTTATATGACGGAAGCGAAACTATTCAGCTTACTGATAATAGTATAAATGATTCTTCTCCAAAGATAAGCGGAGATAATATTGTCTGGCATACTGGATTTGGTGATGAAAGTGAAATATTTCTCTACAACGGAAGCGAAACTATTCAGCTTACTGATAATGATGTAAGCGATATTCTACCTCAGATAGATGGAGATAATATTGTATGGGAAGACCAAGCCAACATATTTTTTGCTACTCCAACTAATAATAACCCTGTATTTCGCTTCTTCGATCCAGGCACTAGAGCTAATGTCTATACAACAGATGAAGATGAGATTGAAGATTTAATCGACGAGGATTATGAGGAGCGTGGAATATATTTTGGTGGTGCAGGTCCCTTATCAGGTCAGCCTGTCTATACCTTTGTAAATGAAGCGAATGGCGCTCGTATCTATACAATTGACGAAGATGAAAGAGACCTGATTGAAGATACCGCGATCGCCTTTTCTGAAACTGACGTAACTTTTTACGCCTATGAAACTCAAGTAACAGGAACTGTTCCTGTCTATAGTTTTCAGAATATTGCTACCGAAGGCGAATTTCTAACCACCTCAATTTCTACTAAAGAATCTCTGGACGACAATGATGATTTTGAGTCTAATGGTGTAGATTTTTATGCTTTTCCCGATAGTGATTTTGCTTAATCTAAATTCTGTTAGTAGTACTGCAAGCATTTATAGTCTTAATGTCTTATTGCCTGACAAACTAAGAATATCGAACGGGAAAACTTTAATAAAAGAGTAGAACCAGATTCGATAAAGATAGTCAAAAGAGATTATGCTTTAGATATAGGCGATCGCTCTAGTTATTTAAACCAAGTTATTTTCTCGTTCGAGCTTTTGATGACCTCCAAAAACAAGAAGCCAGAATATGACAACTATCCAGTGAATCATGATGGATGGATAAATAGATACACTTATCAAATAGGCAATGGTGCAAACAATACCCAGAATTGTTGCTGATATTAGAAATGCAAAGCTGTTGAATGTTTGTCTTGCATTATGCACGAAAAGATAGGCGTTGAGGGGATGGTAAACGATAAACAGTATTAGGCTAGCGATCGCAAAACAGCACTGTTTAATTACAGATATCTGTTCGGAGGTATGAGGCAAAAGTAGAACGCGAAAAAATGCCTCTTCCACAACAGCAGGAAAAAACAGAGCAACTAAAATTATCTGCAATTTAGCTTTGACAGGAAGGTTGGGAATTTCAAGCTGTAAAAACTTCGATTGAAAACCAAACGAGATAACAACTAAGGCAAAAACTAATAAAAGCACAAATATCCAGAACCAGTCTTGGCTGCTGGGAACAGTCGTGAAAGAGTTTTTCAGACGTATTTTTAAAAGATCTAACAAATGTCTATTAGCTTAAAAGTCCTAGTGAATTGGTCAATCAATATAGCATTGTTGCGATCGATGCTTCGATCTATAGTTCGATCGCTAAATTTATTTTGCCACAAAAGAATAGCGTTGCGCATAACTAAAAAAAATAGGTAGGGTTTCCCAGACAATTTGGTTCGGGCAGAAAACTCTACCAAGAATTACAAAAAACCACACTTACTATTACCAAATAATTTTCTTATGATGTTAACAACAAAAGAAAAGAATTAATCGATTCTACGGAGACAAAATATATGACTATTGTTCGTTATAACCCCTGGACAGAAATTAACTCATTACAACGTCAGCTAAACAAAATGTTTGATGATGCTTTAACTCCAGCTAATGCTGTAAACTTCTCTAAAGTTCCTGCAGCGGAACTAATCGAAACTGAAGAAAACTTAGTTCTAAAACTAGAGCTTCCTGGGATGAACCCTGCCGACATCAATATTGAGGCAACAGCGAAAAGCATTTCTATTTCTGGCGATCGCGAGTCTAAAACTACAGAAGAACTAGCAGGCAAAACTCGTTCTGAATTTCGTTATGGCAGCTTCCAGAGAGTCATTGCTTTACCAGTCAGAATCCAAAATACTGAAGTTAAAGCTGATTATAAAGATGGAATATTGCACCTAACTTTACCTAAAGCTGAAGCAGAAAAAAACAAAGTAGTTAAAGTCAATTTATTTGATGAAGCAAATGCTTAATTAGGAATTGCTTTAATTAATTAGATAAGTTAGCTCTTGCCAGCCGTAAAACAAACTATGGCTGGTTTTCTTTAATTTATAAACTAATAGTTAAAGATAATATTATTTATACTGGGCATTATAAAAGCTCAAAGATTCAAGGAATGTTCCTCTATCAGTCTCATTAATTCGGGCAGAGAATTGAGATCGTTAGTTCTTTTTAAAGAAAATACCTTGCTACGGTTGACTAGACTGCTACACTGTTGAAAATGTTCGACAGTAGAGAGAGTTTTGTACATTTCTTCGCCGAATCGCGTACAGTAGCTATTTTGCATGATTTTTATCATAGCTTCTGTGGGAGATATAAATTCGATCGCCAATTCTTCTGAACTGCTTAAGATATAGATGCAGCTTAAAGGAACTGGTGTGGCATCTAATGACTCATTAATTAGGTATTCCCGCTTCTCATACTGAGGATGTACTAGGGATAGATCCTGCGATTTTAGACCCAAGGCTTCGACTGAATCTGTCCAGAGTTTCAAGCGTCCATAGCCAGGAATTAAGCAAGCGAGATCGGAGTTATCAAGGTTAATAGCTGTAACATCATCACTAACAATAGAGTGACCTGCAAAATATAAGCCTGCTGAAATTGTTGATTTGCCAAAACCTCTATTGCCGAGCAGGCAGACACCTTTACCATTAATATTGATGCTATTGCCGTGAAGTACCATCAACCCTCGCTGATGCAGAAGTAAGCCAAAAACAGCACCAAGCAAAAGTATTCTCAAAATTTGTTCGTTAACACCGTCAATTGGATCGACGATAATTTCCCGTCCTTTTCTGACTAAGACAGTTCCCGCCTCATGCCAATAAAGATAAGCCGAATCTTGCTCGATCGCGCATAAAAGTTGGCTATCAGTTGGCTTTAAATTTGAAGCTTTAAGTTTACCCGTCCGAATTACAACGTCTGGTTGGCAACTGCTGTCTAATTCGAGATTCAACTCTGGCAAAAAAAAGTCGGACTGAATAGTCAGTCCATAAGCTGAAAAAAACTGTTGATTCAAAGTTTGTATGAAGATAAATTAAATACAAGCTGACTACGGCTTACCTGTGGCGGGGGTGAACGTAATGTCCGCAGGCATCCAAAGGCATCCAAAGGCATCTAAAGGCTCTCACGAACTAAATTTCTTTTAAATATTTAAATGCTAGCTGTAGATGGCATTCTTTTTCACAGTCTATCCTCAAATTTTAGATAGCCTCGATCGCAGTTTTTGAGGTGATAAGACTTCAGCTTTTGTTTCTTCAACAAAAAATAGTAAGTTCGATTCTGGGTAATTCTTTAAAAAAAATATCTATTTTCGCCAAGCAATTTTAACTAATTTTAAAACAATTGCGATCGCATGACATCTTTAGTTAATCCGTCACACAGTATATATGCGACGGATTAAGTTCTAACCGTTTCAAGATACTATCGAGAAATTAAGAAAGATTATTATAACCACCAGCTTCAGAGTAGCTAGAACTACTGCTGTAACTATAACTATAGCTATGACTATGACCATGACCGCGATCCCAAGGAGTTCCAAGAGTTAGTTCCTTGGCGCTGCCCAAAGAAGACAGTTGTGGTTTTGTATAAGATTTCTTATGTTGTTTATTCATAATGGTGGCGTTTTCTGATACATACTATTTTCTAAAATCTATAATAAGATAGCAAAAGAAGCTCCGCAGATCGAGGAAACTTATATATATTAATTGTCAACTTAGTTTTTTCTTAATATTTCTCAGTTTTAACCTTCCCCTAACAACCGCTTAAAGTATTCTAGTCATTGTTCCGATCGAGCCAATATTCAACTACGGGTGATAGACCATTGGTTTATATCTGAGCTATTCTTCAATCAATCGCAGAAGAAAATTCTTGCCAGTCATAAAATATATGGCTGTATTTCTAAAAATTTTTGGTAAATCGCCAATCAGCGTATTTTCATAAAGTAGTTCTCGAACCAAAGCTAATACAATAGCTACATCGAGGGATGGAATAGATTGTAAATAGTCACAGTTCGCCGAGATTGAATAAAAAACATTTTAAAGACTGCGATCGCTAGAAATGGATCGTTATGCTAAGTAGTGACAAAATAATTGAATACTTAACTGTTTTCGAGATTCTAAAGTTACTTGTTTTGGCATCGTAAATCTATCAATAGAACTAGACAACGGACAGTAGGAGGTAACAGATATTGGTAATATTTGGTCTGCTACGTTGAGAGTCAACATAAGAAGCTAATAATTTATTTAACTCTCCTAAGACAATAGTTAAGGCAACAGTACCGTTCATCTTTTTACTGGTAATTGAAAAAGCCTAAAGTAAACAGCTAGATAATTCTCTAAAGTTATAAAAATACTGCATAAATACAGAGTGCTGAACCTATAGATATATACTTAAATATCTAAATTAATTCCTAAAAATAGCGATGTGTCCTCGCGTTAAGTCTCGTTCTAAAGTTAAATCTATACAGCCAGCTAAACTCTGGATTCTTTTGGTTGGGGTTAACCAATATCAGGATGCTGAAAATTTGGCTTCCCTACAGTATTCAGCTTTGGACTGTCGGGGATTGGGAGAAGCTCTAACAGAGGCTACCGCCAGCTTTGCTGAGAAAGAAGTAATTATCCACCACGATTTTGTCAGTCAGCGTCCCCAGTTGGCACAGGTACAGCAAAGTATTCAGCATATTACTAAGTCGGCTGGTAAAGACGACACGATTCTCTTTTACTTTTCGGGACACGGCATTTTAGACACCGAGACTCAGCAGGTGGCTTTGTGTCTGGCGGATACGGACACAACCAAACTTTTAGCTACGGGTTTACCGTTAAACAATCTACTCCAGCAGTTAACAAGCTGTGCAGCCAGTCAGCAGCTTGTCTGGTTGGATGCTTGTCACAGTGGCGGGATGACTTTGAGGGGGACAGTACCTTTAGCCGATCCTAGTTCCCAGCTAGTAGAGGTGTTGCGTCACAAGGCATCAGAAAGTAAAGGTTTTTATGCTTTACTCTCTTGCGATCGAACTCAACAGTCGTGGGAGTTTCCCGAATTGGGACATGGAGTGTTTACCTACTATTTGATGCGGGGTTTGCGCGGAGAGGCTGCGGATGCTCGGGGAATAATTGAAGCCGATGCCTTATATCAATATGTTTACCATCAGACTTTGAGATATATCGATAAAACGAATCAGCAAATCCGTCTGATCAATCAGCAAAAGAGTAGTCGCGGAGATAACAAGCTTCAGTCAGAGTTTCCGATCCAAACTCCCAAGCGAATCGTCGAAGGCTTTGGCAAGGTGGTATTAGGCAAGCAATCAGCCTGCAACCTGGAGGTTAATCCCCGACAGGCTTTAGTTGTAGACGGTGGATTTAAGGCAAACAGCACCACCTTAGCGTTGAGTCAGGTATTGCAAAGCGCGGGGGATTTCAATCTGAGATATTTTCCCCAAACCAATGAACCTTGGTCACAGGTAAAAAATGCGATCGCAGTTTGTCTAAATGCTCAAACAGAAAAGCAGTCGCAAATTAGTACTGCCTTACTCTACCTGCGAGGAGAAATTGAAACCAAGGAAACGGGGGAGTCTTGGCTAGTTCTACAGGACGGTATTCGAATTTCTTGTTTCTGGCTCAAAAAAGTGTTACAAAATGCTCGCGTTACCCAGCAGATAGTTATCTTAGACTGCGCTGGAACAGATTCTTTAGCCGACTGGATTGAAGATTTGCGTTTAGAAAGCGATCGCGGACAGTGTTTAATTGCTGCTAATGCCAATCTAGAAAATTCCCAGCAGTTTGCGAATTTAGTTTTGGAAACCTTACAGTCAGACTACGCCGAAGCGGGATTACCGATCGCAGCCTGGATTAGTAAATTACAGATGGCTTTAGCAGGGACGGGAATCGTTCCCCAAATTTGGCTATCGGGGACTCAAGGAGTAATCGAACTACTAACAGCGAAAAATAGAACTCAGAACGAACAGCCCGCATTCGATCTTGGCATCTGTCCCTATGTGGGCTTGCAGGCGTTTAGTGAAGCCAGTAGCGAATATTTTCATGGACGAGAAACGTTAGTCCAAAAGCTAGTCAACCAGATTAACGATAAGACCGCGATTGCCGTGGTGGGTGCTTCTGGTAGCGGTAAATCTTCGGCGGTACAGGCGGGCTTGATGACGCAGCTAAGAGGCGGTAAACAAATTCCTGGTAGCGATCGCTGGTGGCTGGGCTGTTTTCGTCCTGGAAATCGACCCGTTCGAGCTTTAGCCAAGCTATTAACCACCTCGCAAAATAAAGAGACTGAGGCAAAAGAACAGCTACAAATTGAGGGACTACTCTATCAGGGAGTGGAAGGGTTTGTGCAGTGGTTGCGTACCCGTAGCGAACCAATGGTGGTCTTAGTCATAGATCAGTTTGAAGAACTGTTTACCCTGGCGGAGGAAAACGACCGACAGGAATTTATGGCTTTAATCCTGGGTGCGCTTAAGTATGCAGGCGATCGCTTTAAACTAGTCTTAACTATTAGAGCCGATTTCGTGGCTGCTTGTCTAGAAAACTCCGAATTGAGTAATATACTCCAGAAAAACAGCATTTTAGTCCCGCCCTATCTCACTGAATCAGATTATCGCCGTGCCGTAATTGAACCTGCTCAACAGGTTGGTCTAAAGGTGGAGTCTGGTTTAATTGAAGTGCTGCTACAGGATTTGGATCGTTCCGCAGGAGATTTACCCCTACTACAGTTTGCCCTCCAGCAGCTTTGGGAACGTCGGGAAAACGGTCAGCTAACCCTAAAAGCTTATGGGCAACTAGAAGGAGTCCAAGGCGCATTAGAAAGGCAGGCACAGAAGGTATACGACAGCCTCGATCGCCAATCTCAAGACTGTGCGCGCTGGATTTTTCTCAATCTGACTCAACTAGGGGACGGTACAGAAGATACTCGCCGTCGCATTACTAAATCCGATCTGATCGTTGCTAAATATCCCGCAGAATTGGTTAATAAAACCCTGCGGACTCTAACCGATGCGAAGCTATTGGTAGTTAATTTAGATAACGGCAATAATATCGGACAAAGCCGTAGTGCTGCCAACCCCCCAGAAGACGATGAACTATTCCTCGAAGCAATGCGCCAGGAAGCCACGGTGGAAGTCGTTCACGAGATTTTGATCCGTCACTGGTCGAGTTTACGCTGGTGGCTAGAAGAAAACCGCAGCAGATTGCGATCGCAACGTCAGATCGAACAGGCTGCAGTGCTGTGGTTGCAAAAGGATAAACAGGATGACTTCTTGCTCAAGGGTGTACGTCTGGCTGAAGCAGAAGAGATCTTAATACAGTACACCGATGAATTATCCGATCGCGCCAAGGAATATGTGGCTAGCTGTATTGATGTTAGAGAAGCCGAACAGCGACAGGCAAAAAAACGCTTACGTCAGGCACAGTTAACCGCTACTGCCTTAGGAGTATTAGGACTGGCTGCGACTGTGTTTGGGGTGGATGCATACCGTCAGAAACTTATTACCCAGGTAGAAAACGTTGATAGTCTAACCTCCGTTTCCGAAGCGCAACTATTATCGAATCAGCAGCTAGAGTCTTTAGCGACCAGCATTAAAGCAGGCAAGCAATTTGAGCAGATCGGCGGTTTGGGTAAATTATTAGTTGGCAAGGACAATTGGCAGTCAACTAAAACTAGAACTACCGCTACTCTACAACAGTCCATCTACGGTACTCAGGAAATAAATCGTCTCGAAGGTCATAGTCAAAGAGTTAGTGCCGTTAACGTTAGCGAGGATGGTCAATTATTTGCCACGGCTAGCGATGATGGGACGGTTAAGGTTTGGCAGAGAAATGGAACTTTACTTGAAACTCTAACGGAAGCAGAAGCGCAGAAAAATACTGTGCCTGTAAGTTTTAGAAACAGCAATATTCAAACTTCTAATTTGATTCAAGCCGAGCAAAATTCTTCTATTTCTAACGCTTTAGGAACTTATTTAATTTCCGCTAGCGACGATCGCATTGTCGAATTTGAGCCTCAAACAGATAGCTCGCCTATTTTTTATTCCCACCCCGAACCTGTAAACAATATTAGCGTTAGTGCTGACGGCAAGATACTAGCAACGACGACTATTGATGGCAAAATCAATATCTGGAATCAATCGGGAATACTGTTACAAACTTTATCTGGACATACGGGGGAAATTGCCGATCTTAAATTTATTCCTAGTAGTAAAAGCAAAGATAGCGATCGGTTTATTTCTACAGGGGTAGATAAAACTATTAGAGTCTGGCAGATATTCGATCGCTCTCAGGATCGGCAAGAAATATACAGCGTCGCCATATCTCCTAACAACAGTGAATACGCTGTAGCTAATGCAGATAATGAAATTCAACTATGGCGCAATAGTGATAATAAGCAAGAATTAATTCGCACTTTCTCAGGACACGATCGAACCATTTCTCAGATTAAATATAGTCCTGACGGTAAGATACTGGCAACCGCAAGCTGGGACAATACAGTTAAACTCTGGGATCTAAAAACTGGCAAGTTAATTAATACTCTTACTCATAAAGATGCAGTTAATGCGATCGCCTTTAGTCCAGACAACCAAATATTAATTTCTGGGACAGAAGCTAATAATGTTTATATTTGGAATATTGCCACAGCAAAGCAACCTAAATTAAATAAAACTCTAAACGAACATACCGATAGCATCAAAACAGCTACAGTTAGTCCAGACGGTAAGTTAATCGCTTCTGCTGGTTACGATAACACCATCAAAATATGGTCGATCGCAGGAGACTTATTACAGACTATTGATGCTCACAATTTGGCAATTACTTCTCTAGAATTTACCCCAGACAGCCAAACTTTAATCTCCGCAAGCTGGGATAACACAGTCAAACTTTGGTCGATCGCTGATACGGGTAAAAGCAGCGAATTACTACATACCCTTACAGGACATCAAGACGGCGTAACTACTATTAGCCTCAATACTGATGGTACATTACTCGCAACGGGAAGTGGCGATCGCACTATCAAACTTTGGAACACCAAAACGGGAGAGTTAATCAAAAACCTGCGGGGACATACAAGCCAAATAAATAGCCTCGCATTTAGTAGTGATGAGCGAGCGATTATTAGTGGCGAATCACAACAGGGTTTATATCTCTGGAATTTAGACCTAGATAATCTTTTAGATCGAGGTTGCGATCGCATATCTGACTATCTAACAACTAATCCAAATGTTAAAACAGGCGATCGACAACTATGTCAGTAAACTTTGGTAATAATTTAAACTTAAAGTATTTTTAAGTCTATTCTCAGTTGTAAAAGCAAGAGATGAAATAGAGACAAATTGTTTTAAAACGACAATATCTTAACTATAAAACAATTGGTCTGAAAATAAGTTTCTCAATTATCTCGATCTATATTTAATGTTCGAGCCTCATATTCGCGCATTTCACTAAAATCGTATTTTTTTCTGCCAATTCGATCCGAAGCTTCATCAAGCGGGGGCAAAAAAGTTGAAATAGCATTGGCAAGTTGAGTAGAAAAAAGTTTTTATATCGGCAACAAACATGCTTTGTTCCTTGAACTGTATCTGAAGTTCTACTTTGCGTTTGGTGAGAATTAATTCATAGGACTCATCAATAATCTCAACACTGCAAGTATTTTGAGACTTAATTAAATTCAAGCCTTTAATAAAGGTCTCAAAAAAAGAATCTAAGAAAATATTTTGTATTTTAAAAGCTTCGCGATCGCCTATTACAATAATTATTCCTAGAGGGTCGGCGGGATCGAGAGGCTCATCACTATATAGTTCCCACTTTATATATTCTTTCACTATTTGTATTTAATTTGAACACTACGTAACTAAATATTTCTATTAACTATTATGACTTTAAGTACAGGACAAAACTTTAAGGATTGAAGAAACTCAGATTGTTTTAAATCTAAGTCAGTGACAATTGAGCGCAAGTAATCTAAACCGTAGCAAAAAATGCTACATGCGGATAAGTCCTTTGTGACTAATCTGCCATGCTTTTTTACTTTTATTGGTCGATGTTGATGTAGCCATTCACCTGTTTTGATTGCCCAGCATAAAGCGCAGAGCGTACGCTTAGATCGTTGTCTTACGACGACTGGAGAGCTTTGCTCTCGCAACATTTCAAATAGGGTTTCGATTCCACATCGTTTTCCATAGTCAGAGATAGCCGTCAAAGAAGAATTAGGAGAAACAATAATCAAGTAGCTCTCCATCATCTAAACGTAGAGCAGAAACATAAACTGAACGTCCCCATACCCATCGGCGACCAGATAAAATTTTGGTCAGACCAGGTTTCAAGCTAGCAAAGACAATCGAGGCTCTAAGTTCTTTCTTGCCATCAAAATTGCGATCGCTTCTTGAACAGCGCTTACGCGCCATCGCCTTCTGTGAAGGCTCTAAGCCAACAGGCTTTGTGTCGCTTAAAGTCGGGCTACGTCCTCGAAGGGGGAAAACCAGGCCAAACGGCGCTAATGCGCCATCGTCTCCTGCGGAGACTAGAGAGCCTTTTGCTCTCGTCTGCATCGCTTTTTCGGATTCTTAATCGAAAAGAAATCATTGGTTCGATTAAAAGATTAAGTCAACCATTGTTTACCGACGAACTCTCTGTCGCCAGCCAAATAAGCAACCTTAGCGTCAGGAAAAATATCGTAAAAGCGATCGAGTAGATCCATTCTTTCATCGTTGTTAGAATTGCCCTTTTTATTCAGGATCTTCCAAACGCAGTCTGCGAAGCAGCCAAGCGACGCTAGTCGCGTCTTCGAGCGTTAGCTCGTTAAGGCAAGAAAATTGAGTCTTGCCCCATGCCATTTTAAATGGGGCATTAAAGCCTGTCGAAGTAAATTAATCTGATTCATAGGGCTTGTATGAAGTGTAGTTACTTTCAATCAAACCCTTTTCTTGCCTGCTTTTTCAAGCCCTGTATCTGTTTTTTGTCCTGTACTGAGTTAGATAATAGGCTATATCTGAGAGTTCATTTAGCAGGACTTTCGATTAATTCAGTTTCAACAAAAGGCTCAGAGGCTAAATCTTGAAGACCAATAGAACTCAGCATCTCCGACCATTTCTGACGAGCTACAGCTTGTTCTCCTGAGGAATCTTGCTGTTCTGCTAAAGCGGATAAAGCGTCAAACCAGAAGCCTTGTTCTCGATAAACTTCTGCCTTCTCTACCGAATTAGCAGTATTCAACTGTTGCTGAGTTGCAGTATCAATAGCTTCCTGGCGCATCCACCCTTCGACAACAATATCGCGAGAACGCTGTTCGACATCGCAAATCATGGACAGATACCAGTGATAGTTTTGGTCTGCCTCTAATAGATTAGAACTGACATCAACGGGAACTTCGACACTCATGATGCCGTTCCCTTCAGTTGTCAGAAAAGCCTCATACATTAGTCGATCCTCTTCATTTCGTAGCACAAATTCCAGCGTGCTTTGATTTTTCATCTCTGGAACGTAGAAAAATAACTTAGGGGAAGCAGAAGCATTTACGCCGACATTTTTTTGAGGAATCAACGCCATTAGATTTTGACTTTCGGCATTAGCGACACATTTATTACCTCTACTACCTCCGTCACGACGATGAGTTGGTAGTCCAAAATCTGAAACTTTGGTTTTTTCTTGTCTACGTTCTGCGTTTGCAGGATTTGCCAAGCCCAATAAGATTAAATTTAAAACCATAACTAGACTAAATAAGGTCGTAAACTTATTCGATGAAAATTTTACGTTTGACATTATCTATTTATTAAAAAAGTATTTATAGGTTTAACGTCCACTATTGTAATCATTGTCAATCAAAAACGCCATATTAGTTGAACTCAACTATACTTGTTTAAAACATTATTATTTGGTTTTAAAAGTTTAGTTGTTATCACCCAAAATCTTAAATATTAATTGAAGTAGTTGAGTAAAAATACGCAATATAGAGTTGTCTAAAATCCGTTTATCTTTTTGAAGTACTAATATCTAATGAAATATACTGTTGATAATTTAAAAAACAAATATCTAAATTTTAATCAATCTAAAAATTGGTTTAATACCTACAAATCTTCTCTATTGCTTTTAACTATTTTTATTACGATCGCTATTATGGGCGTAAGGCGCATAGGAGCATTACAGGCTTTGGAGCTGCTGGCTTATGATTGGATGGTTAACCTGCATAACGAAGAAAAAACCGATCCTCGACTGCTAGTGGTAGAAATTACCGATAAAGATATTGAGAAACAGAATAGTTATCCCTTAAAAGATGAAACTATTGCTCGACTATTGAGCAAGCTGCAGTCATACCAACCAAAAACCATTGGCTTCGATCTATATCGAGAGGTTGAATATCCCCCTGGCACTAAAGCTCTCAGACAAGAGTTGCAAAAAGATAATGTAGTTGTCATTCAATTAATTGGCAATGGCGAAAACGGAGTGTCTGCTCCCCCTGGAGTTCGCTCAGAGCAAATTGGCTTTAATGATATTGTTGCCGATATTGGAGATGATGTTCTGCGTCGAAATCTAATGTACGTTAGGTTTTTTAAACCTGATTCAGAAGAAGTTCAGGAGATGTATTCATTTTCTTTGCGCCTGAGTCTGAAGTATTTAGAGGATCGTAATTTTAAATTTGAGCTTGGCGAAGGCTATATTCAGATTGGTCAGAAAAAGTTTTGGGATTTACAGGGGAATTCAGGGGGATATCAGCTCGATCCATCGGAAACCCCTGGACAACAAATTCTAATTAATTACCAATCTCCAAATATCGCTCGAAGAGTGACAATGACGGAAGTTTTATCAGGCAAAGTAGAGCCAGATCTCATCAAGGACAAGATTATCCTGATTGGTACAACCTCCCCTAGCGTTAAAGATATTTTACCCACTCCTTATAATCAAGGCTCTCATAGCCTAATGCCAGGAGTAGTAGCTCATGCTCAGATGACCAGTCAGATTCTCAGCTTTGTTTTAGATGATGCTGCCCTATTTTGGTTTTGGTCAGAATGGATCGAAGGACTGTGGATCTGGGGTTGGTCGCTATTAGCCGTAGGCATTGCTTGGAAATTAAGGCATCCTGTCGCAATCGTCACCTGGGGAATAGGAGCAGTCGGCACTCTAGTCGCTGTATGTTTTACAGCCTTCGCTTTCACAGGCTGGATTCCTCTCGTACCTGCGGCAATTAGTTTTACTGCTACTATTGCTACCGTTCTCGGATATAAAGCTCTATATAGTTTATTTTACGATCCTCTCACAGGATTACCCAATCGCAGCCTCTTCGCCAAACAGCTTAAAGAACTCAAGCAAAGAGGTAAATCAAAGGGCTTCATTGGTATTTTATGCCTCGATTTAGACCGTTTCAAGCTGATCAACGATGGTTTGGGATTTCAGGCTGGCGATCGCATTTTAATTGAGACTACCAGAAGACTCCAAGAAAATCTTGATTCAAAAGCAATTTTAGCCAGAGTCGGGGCTGATGAATTTGCGATCGCGATTAAAACAGATTTAGACACAATTGAGGCGATCGAACTAGCTAATAAGCTAGAGGAGGTATTGGCTGTTCCCTACAAACTAAAGGAACAAGATATTTTTACCTCTGCCAGTATTGGTTTAGCTTTTAATCGTTTGGGAGAAGACTTTCAGCCTCAAGAATTGTTACAGGCTTCTCATACGGCAATGTATCAGGCAAAAGCTTCGGGAAAAAGCCGACACGAAGTATTTGCCACAAAAATGCACGAACAGGCGCTAAAAAGACTTCAGCTTGAGGCTGATTTAAATCAAGCTATTAAGAATCAGGAGTTTGAGCTACATTATCAGCCCATAGTGAGCCTAAAGACGGGCAAGATTCATGGATTTGAGGCTCTCGTGCGTTGGCAGTCTCCCACTCGCGGTTTTGTGTCTCCTGGGGCTTTCATTCCCGTTGCCGAAGAAACAGGCTTGATCGTCCCTATGGGAAGCTGGATTTTACACACCGCCTGTCAACAGATGCAGGAGTGGCGCGATAAGTTTCCTAGTGCGGCATCCGTGGTAATGAGCGTCAATCTTTCCAGTCGGCAGTTTTCTCAAGCCGATCTGATTGCCCAGGTTCAGGAAACGCTGATTTTGACAGGTTTAGATGGGGCGAATCTCAAGCTAGAAATTACGGAAAGCATGGTTATGGATGATATAGAAAATACCATCGCCTTGCTGCACGAACTTAAAAAGCTCGATATTAAAATTAGCATGGATGACTTTGGAACGGGCTTTTCTTCCTTTAGCTATCTACACCGTTTTCCTACCGACACCTTAAAGATCGATCGCTCTTTTGTCAGCAATATGAGTCAGGGAGTCAAAAATCAGGACATTGTTAATACAATTGTAATCTTGGCTCATCGTCTGGGCATGGATGTAATTGCCGAAGGAATTGAAACTAGAGAAGAGCAAGACATATTGTATCAGTTTAATTGTGAATATGGACAGGGTTATTTCTTTGCCAAACCTCTGCCTCACAATAAAGCAAAGGAATTATTAGAGCAGGACAAAAAGTGGGAAACTTAAATAATGGCTGAATTAACGATCGACTATATTTGGTAATGAAAAAGTTTGCTGTTGCTGCAATTTATATTTTCTGTTTGACTGCTGGTTGTCAAACTACCGAAATCTCCGATGAGAATAAACAGGCTCGAATTGAGACGATGTATCGGCAGTATGCTCAAGAGTTTCCGACGGTAAAACAGATAACAGCAAAACAGCTACAGCAGCTTCAGCGTCGGGGACAAAAACTGGTTTTAGTCGATGTGCGAACGCCAGAAGAAATAGCCGTATCCTATATTCCAGGGGCGATTACCGTAGCAGAATATGAAAATAATCTGGCTCGATATCAGGACGCGACAGTAATTGCCTACTGTACAATTGGCTATCGCAGCGGTCTTTATGCCGAAAAGCTACAGCAGCAGGGCATAGAAGCCCTCAATTTGGCAGGTAGTTTACTCTCTTGGAGTCATGTTGGGGGGAGGTTGACCAACGGAACAAAAGATACCCGCAAAATTCATGTTTTTGGTCGTCAGTGGCAGCTAACATCGTCAGCTTACGAATCTGTTTGGTAACTAGAAATACTGAATTGGGAACTATATAAATGATTCCCATTCTTATTCCTTCTGTCATGTCTTTCAAACTTCAACGGCGTTATCTGCTGTTATTTGTGTTCGCAGTCTTAGGATTGTCACTCAGTTTATTCCCTCTATCTGGAAGAGTACCCGCTATTGGAGCAACCGCGCCCCCTTTGACTCAGCTTGAAGGTAGTAAAAGTGCTACCGAACTTGAAACTCAGGGGAAATATTTTTATTCAATTTCTCAATTTGAGCAGGCAGCAGATACGTGGAAGCAGGCTGTTGAAATGTATGGTTCGCAAGATCTTCTCAGTCGTGCCAGGGTAATGAGTAACTTGGCGCTAGCTCAAAGCCAGTTTAACGATCTATCCGCAGCCAACGAAAACATTGCTGGAAGTTTAGAACTACTTCGTAATAATAAAAGTTTAAGCCAGCAGCAGCGCATCCATGCCCTCGGACAGGTTTTAAATAATCAGGGAATCATACAGCTAGGTCAGGGAGAAGGCGAACAGGCGATCGCCACCTGGAAAGAAGCAAGAGATAGCTATCGGCAGGTAGGAGATGAGCTGGGAGTAATTAGAGCCTCGATCAATCAGGCTAGTGCGTTTAAGCAGTTAGGACTGTATCGACGCGCCCTCAAAACTTTGGCTGAGGTTGAAAAATCACTCACAGAACAATCAGACTCGAATCTCAAGGTTGCGGGATTGAGAAGTTATGGTGATGTCTTGCGCCTAGTGGGGCAGGTAGAGCGATCGCAGGAAGTTTTGGAATCAAGCCTGACAATTGCCTCTAATTTAGAATCCTCTCAAGAGCAAATAAAAATTCTTTTGGTTTTAGGCAATACCTACAAAGCCCATCATCCAGAACGAGCGTTGGAACTATACCAGCAGGGATTAGAAATATGTCAATCCCAAGATAACTGCCTGCAAACAGACCTATCGCTGCAAATCTATTTGGCGCAGCTAAACACGCTGTTGAAGACTCCTAATTGGCAACAGGGTAGAAAGTTAACCAATCGAATAGAGGCGGAGTTTGCTCGATTACCAATCGATAGGGCTAACGTTGACCGTCGGATTAATTTTGCCCATAGCTTAGTCGAACTATCCCACCATCGCAATAGTAAAAATTCTCAAACCGTTAGAATTTCTGACAGTAAAAAGATCGAGCAATTTTTAGCCGAGACGATCCGTCAAGCCAAAAGCGTCAACTATGCCAAGGCGCAGTCATATAGTTTCGGCTTACGAGGGCAAATCAGAGAAGAATTACAGGATTGGCAGACAGCACAGCAGTATACTCAACAGGCATTAATTCTCGCCCAAGGTATTAATGCTCCCGAAGTTAACTATCTCTGGCAGTGGCAGCTAGGTAGAATAGATCGAGCTTTAAAAAAACGACCCCAGGCAATATCTCACTATTCCCAATCCGTTGAGTTGCTCAAATCTTTAAGTCGCGATTTAGTTGCGATCGATCCAGATGTGCAGTACTCCTTTCGCGATAGTGTCGAACCTGTATATCGAGGACTGGTAAGCTTATTGCTCGAAGCCGATACGGGAGAAAGCGTTAGTCAGGTAAATCTAGAAGGGGGTAGGGAAGTAATTGAATCTTTGCAGCTAGCTGAATTAAACAACTTTTTCCGAGAAGCCTGCCTAGATGCCCAGGTAGTTAATATCGACAATGTAGATCGCCAAGCAGCAGTAATCTATCCAATTATTCTCAGCGATCGCCTAGAGGTAATCCTAAGTTTACCCAACCAACCTCTCAAACACTACAGTACAAAGATCGAACAAACAGAACTAGAGGAAATCGTAAACAGATTTCGTCAGAATATAGTGGTTCGCAGTCGTCGTAACTTCTATCATTCTTCCCGTAAGCTATACGACCTAACGATCCGTCCTGCTCTTGACGATCTAACCAGAAGTCGGATCAAAACATTAGTATTTGTCCCCGATGGCGTATTTCGTAACGTTCCTTTGAGCGCGCTTTACGATGGCGAACGCTTTTTAATCGAAGACTACAGTATTGCTTTAACCCCTGGGCTACAGCTACTCAATCCCCAGCCTTTGAAGCAGGAAAAGTTAAGAACGATCGCTGCTGGTATAACTGAGAGTGTGGATGGCTTTGCGGGCTTAGATTATGTTGATTCAGAGCTAGAAGAAATTGAATCTAGGGCTAATAGTCGAGTGTTGGTCAACCAAAACTTTACTAGCGAAGCGCTAAAAAAAGCGATCCAATTTTCCGACTATCCAATTGTGCATATTGCTACCCACGGACAGTTTAGTTCCTCTTTAGAAGATACTTTTCTGTTGGCTTGGGACGAGCGCATTAATATTAATGAGCTAGACAGCATCTTACAAACCAGAAATAGCGAACAAGACAATGCGATCGAGCTATTGGTTTTAAGTGCCTGTGAGACAGCAACAGGCGATAGTCGGGCTGCACTTGGATTAGCAGGAATGGCGGTACGGGCAGGGGCAAAAAGTACTCTTGCAACTCTTTGGTCGGTAAACGATCGCGCCACCTCGGATCTAATGAGTGATTTTTACCAAGAACTGTCGGAGAAGCACCTACCTAAAGCCGAAGCGGTACGCCAAGCTCAGTTGAAACTGTTGCGTAATCGCTGGTACAGGCATCCTTTTTATTGGGCGCCTTATGTACTGCTGGGTAATTGGCTTTAATTTAGTTAACAGTTAACAATCTAGATATTGAGGAGCGATTTTTTAGGAGATTGCTCTTTTTTTATGCGATCCGCAGCCAAGCGATCGCATAATTGCATTACCCAATCAAACTAAAGCTTCGATGTATGTTGAAGTAGTTTTTGGTTCGGGGATTTCATAACCTTCTAGTTTTAATCCTTCTAAATGGAATTGAATTGCTTGCTCCATGTTGGCTGTTACTTCTTTTATCGTTGCTCCCGTAGATACGCATCCAGACAAATCTGGAGAATAGGCAGAATAACCAGTGCCTGTTTTTTCAATTACAGTTAAATACTTCATTTTTTTAATCCTGCTTGTTTGAAAATACTATAACGAAGCTGTACAGCCTCTTCGAGGCAGGCGCGTTTCGCGCTTGATAGGCAAAGCCTATCGTGGTTATAGGTTATAGGTTATAGATTAGAAATAGCTCCTTTTGCCATATCGGCGATCGCTTTATCCGTAGCCTTGGGCAAATGATAGTATGTGCCACCAGCCTGTTTTGCTAGTTCTTTGGCAAACCCCGTAGAAACAAAACGGCTCTCGGTATCAATTACCAGTAGCTTCATTCCCATCCCGCGAATCTTACCCGCAATGTCGAGTAGTTCTTCTTTAATATTGGGCTTTTCTGCTCCTTCTTCGGGAACTTCTCCCAAGGAACGAGAGAGAGAAATGTTACCCCTACCGTCGGTGATGGCGACAATTACTACCTGTCCGATATCACCAGACATCTGAGCATTGATGCCAACATTGACTGCCTGAGTTAAGCCATGAGAAAGAGGCGAACCACCACCACAGGGTAAAGACTCTAATCTACCTTTTGCCATCGTAATCGAACGAGTGGGAGGTAACAATACATCTGCTCGCTCGCCACGGAAAGGAATTAGGGATATCTGATCTCTGTTTTCATAAGCCTCTGTTAACAAGCGCATTACCGCCCCCTTAGCCGACTGCATCCTGTTGAGCGCCATCGAACCCGAAGCATCAACCACGAAAACGATTAAAGAACCAGCCTTACGCGCCATCCGTTTAGAACGCAGATCGCTCTGTTCGACAATTACATTTCTACCTGGATTTCTCGCTCGTCTCGCCTTTTGATAGGGTGCTGCGTTACGCAGGGTTGCATCTACCGCAATTCGTTTGACCTTACCTTTAGGAATCATCGGTTTAATATAGCGTCCGCGATCGTCGGAGAAGATTAAACTGCGCGCCCCCGACTTACCCTGACGCTGCATTGTCTGAGCAAAATTTAGAACTTCGGGGTCTAATACCACTCCTTCGATATCAAAGATAAAATCGTCGGGAATTGCAGGAGGTTCTTGTTCCTGTTCTTCCTGTTCCTGCTCGTCTTCTGGTTCATCCTCATCCTCGTCGGCATCACTATCTGGCTCATCTTCTGGCTGCTGTTGCTGTGGTGGTGGGGGAGGTTGAGGTGCATCGTCTGGGGGTGCTTCAATCGTCGTAGCGCGGGGAATAATTACCAATTCAACGGCTTTTTTTAAATCGTCGGCGATAACATTATCTCGACCATCTAAGGCTGCACAGGCTTTGGCTACTCTGACTGCATACAGTTCGGCGCGATGTCCTTCTACCGTTCCCCTTACAGCTTCTTGGACTAAATATAAAATCTGATCGTGGCTAATTTTGACTTCCTTGAGCCATTCCCGCGCCAGAATAATATCGGTTCTAAGACTCTCTATATCACCCTGGTATTCTTCTAGAAAATTTCTGGGAGAATTGGTGAAGTCAATCACCTGATTTACCGCCTCGACTCGCTGTTCTAAAGATAAAACACTATCGGCAGACAGCGCGATCGCAATTCGATCTAATAAGTGTTCTCGTAACACCCCCTCTTCGGGGTTATAGGTAGCAATCAAAATCGGTCTACAGGGATGCTGAAAACTAATCCCCTCCCGTTCGATGACGTTACGTCCATCCGCCAATACGGACAAAAGCTGATTGGCAATCTGATCGTCGAGGAGATTTAGCTCATCAATATATAAAACTCCCCGATGCGCCTGTGCCAATAGTCCTGGTTGAAAGATTGGTTCGCCCTGCTTAACCGACTCTTCGACATCCACCGAACCGAGTAAACGGTCTTCCGTTACCCCTAAAGGAATTTGGACAAAAGGCGCTGGTACAATCTGCGTGGGAATGTCTTCCAGCTTAGTATCGCCATACTTGTCAGCAGTATCGTCATCCCAATTTTGGGGCTTGCTAGGGTCGCAGTTGTAGAGAGAACCCTTAATAATTTCAATCGGTGGTAGAAGATTATAGATCGCCCGCGCCATCACCGATTTCGCCGTTCCACGCCGACCTGCGATCGCAACTCCGCCTAGTTCTGGATCGATCGCCGATAACAGTAAAGCTAGCTTGATCGATTCCTGTCCAACAACGGCAGTAAGGGGAAAATTCAAATTTTTGGGAGCAGTAGTTACGGCAGACATGCGATCGCTTTCTATATTCTTTTGGGTAATCAGACCTAGCTCTTAACTTTAATATATTTGGGGGGACAAACTCAAAGCAGTAGTTTTATGCCCTGGGGAAATTACTATTTATCTCAATATTTATAGTCGGATAATACACATCTCCCCAATTGCAGATAAACTTTACAATAATAAACTGCAGCAACTTATAGAAGAAAGAGCGATGAGCGAGTTTGATTACGATTTAATTATTATCGGCGCTGGTGTTGGTGGTCATGGTGCAGCCCTGCATGCGGTTAAAAGCGGTTTAAAGACGGCAATCATCGAAGCGGGGGATATGGGAGGAACTTGCGTGAACCGTGGCTGTATTCCTTCTAAAGCTCTGCTAGCTGCTTCTGGTCGGGTGAGAGAATTTGCCGATACCCATCATTTACAGGACATGGGTATTCAACTAGGAGGCATTCAGTTCGATCGTAGCGCGATCGCCGATCATGCAACTAATCTTGTTGGTAAAATTCAAGGAGATTTAACTAATAGTCTCAAGCGTCTCAAAGTAGATATTATTCGTGGTTGGGGCGAACTGGCAGGAACGCAAAAGGTCAAGGTTAAAGGAGATGAAGGGGAGAAGACCTATACTGCCAAAGATATTATGCTCTGTCCTGGTTCGATCCCTTTTGTCCCCAGAGGCATTGAGGTAGACGGTGAAACGGTCTTTACTAGCGACCAGGCGGTTAAACTAGAATCCCTGCCCGACTGGATTGCAATCATCGGCAGTGGCTATATTGGCTTAGAATTTTCCGATGTCTATACGGCTTTGGGTTGCGAAGTGACGATGATCGAAGCTTTAGATACTTTAATGCCTGGTTTCGATCCCGATATTGCCAAAATTGCCAAAAAAGTTCTGCTCGACAAGCGCGATATTGAAACTTATAAGGGCGTATTTGCTACCAAAATTACCCCTGGCGCACCTGTAACTATCGAATTAACCGACGCAAAAACAAAAGAAGTTGTAGAAGTCTTACAAGTAGATGCCTGCTTAGTCGCAACAGGACGTATTCCTGCAACAAAAAAAATGGGTCTAGAAACTCTAGCCGTAGAAGTAGACAAACGTGGCTTTATTCCCGTCAACGATAAAATGCAGGTGTTGCGAGACGGTAAATCAGTACCCCATCTTTGGGCAGTGGGAGACGCTACGGGTAAAATGATGTTAGCTCATGCTGCTTCGGGACAGGGAGTAATTGCGATCGAAAACATGTGTGGTGCAGACAAGGAAATCGACTATCGCTGTATTCCTGCTGCTGCCTTTACCCACCCTGAAATTAGCTATGTAGGTCTGACCGAAGCCCAAGCTAAAGAACTAGGGGAAAAAGATGGTTACAAGGTTGCAACGGTCAAATCTTTCTATAAGGGTAATTCCAAAGCCCTAGCCGAAGGAGAAACCGAAGGTATCGCTAAAATTATCTATCGTCAGGATACGGGTGAACTATTAGGGGTACATATCATCGGGATTCATGCTTCGGATCTAATTCAAGAAGCTGCAAATGCGATCGCCAAAAGAGAATCAGTCCAGAATCTCTCCTTTAATATCCACACCCACCCCACCCTTTCAGAAGTTCTAGACGAGGCATACAAACGCGCTCAAGTAGTTGGTGTCTAACTATTCTTGTTCCCCTCTCCCAGTATGAGAGGGGTTAGGAGTGAAGTTAATTAGCTACTTCAGCCATTTCAATCGTCTGATTGTCAATATCCTTAACCAGAAAATTCAAAGGTTGGTCGCGACGAATCTTATACTTCAATCTTCTCGACTGTACTCGCAATAGTAAAGCCTCTAAACAGTCGCGATCGAAACAGACATGGCGCTGACGCTCTTTATAGCCACCACTTGCCCCCGCAATTATATGCAGTTGAGTATTTTTCCGAAGTTGATACCACAATCCATCTGCACCACTAAGACTAGTTGCGCCTGGGCTTGCCGACATGTAGAGGGGATCTAATCCCCCCGCACCCATCGCCTGCTCGTAATTGTAGTAATAATGCAGCGGCACATCCGCAGCAGGCAGATCTAATAGTCCTTCGTAAAATCTCTGAGCATTTTGCAGATCCGACACCATTACCGTATATACCTTGGGGGCGCTGCTGAGAAACATCCACATTGCGCCCGCGTAAGCAACCAGCAACATTACCATTACCCCCTGAGTCGAAAATAAACTATCTAAAGCGATCGGAGGTAAAAACGCACCTAAATAATTTGTAATTAACATATCAAAGTAAATAGTATTAGCTATCATTTTGAACTAGAGACTAAAAAGTAGGTTTTATTGAGACAGAGTACAGATAAACTAGCTATTGAGTCAAACCGTGCTGCAGGGCAAAGCGCACTAACTCCGTACGGCTATTCGTTCCTGTTTTGCCGAATAAACGGCTGACATATTTCTCGACGTTTCTAACGCTGGTGCTGAGTTCGCGAGCGATTTCCTTGTTCATCAAACCCCGAGCAACCAAATCTAAAACGCTTTGTTCTCTGGGAGTTAAGTCGATCTTAATTGGGGGAGGAGTAACTGTGATGCCATTACCGCTACCCAGCTTATCGTCTAGCTTGGCTTTAATTTCGACCAGTTCTTTGGTAATTTTCTCTAATTCTGCGCTACTATCTCCACCACCCCCCGAAACGGGGACTTTAGAGAGTAAATTCTTGACGATCGCCTCTAATTCTTCTGGATCGAACGGTTTGGATAGATAGGCATCACATCCCGCCTCATAGCCTTGGATGCGATCGCTAGTCATACCTCTAGCAGTCAGAAAAACTACGGGAATAGAACGATAGCGAGGATCTTCGCGCAATTTTGCCAGAAACTCATAGCCGTTGACCTCTGGCATCATAATATCGGAAATAATCAGATCGGGAGTCTGAGATTCGATATTTTGCCATGCTTCTTCGGCGTTGCTCGCTGCCCTGACATTCCAGCCATCAGTATCTGCTAAATATGCCTGTACTGAATCTCGAATACCAGGCTCATCGTCTACTAATAATAGTTGTTTTTCTGACATAGGTTATATTGATTTACTTCTAAAAGCCAATGTCTACTGACCCTTAGTTAATTAAACTAAATACTACTTCCATAATAAGACTTATAAGCACAATTGGAGGTTTAACACAACAAATCCCCATCGCGATTGACGGGGAATATTTATTAGCTTATTAAAAAGTAACTAGAAGCTATTAAGCTATTTTGCCTGAATTGTCTCTAATTTTGTTTGAACTTTTTCGACGACGTTATCGGGTAGAGGAATATAGCCTAATTCTTCAGCGAAAGCCTGTCCGTCTGTTAACGACCAGTTAACTACATCTTTAAATGCCTGAAGCTTGTCAGGATCGTCATAGTTCTCATATGCCAACAGCCAAGTATAGGTAACGATTGGATAGGAATCTTCACCTTCGGGGTCGGTGACAAAAGCTCTCAAGTTTTCGGGTAGGGTAGCAGCAGCCAAGGCATCAGCAGCAGTAGCTCCCGAAGGTTTGACATATTTTCCAGCTTTATTTTCTAATGTAGCAGTAGGAATGTCTTGCTGCTTGGCATAGCCATACTCGATGTAGCCCAAAGAGCCTTCTGTCTGCAGAATTTGTGCCGTTACCCCTTCATTACCTTTTGCTCCCACACCAGTCGGCCACTCAACAGTTTTGCCGCTGCCCACTTTTTCACTCCATTCTGGGCTGATAGCCTCTAAATGCTTGGTAAATACACCGGTTGTCCCGCTACCATCAGAACGATGTACTACGGTAATGTTGCTATCTGGTAGATCTACCCCGTCGTTGATAGCAGCGATCGCAGGATCGTTCCATTTTTTGATTTTACCCAGCAAAATGTCAACATATACCTGACGAGAAAGCTGTAGTTCTGGCACGTCGGGTAGGTTATATGCCAAAACAATACTGCCAGCAGTCATGGGTAATAAAGCTACGCCTCTTTCGACCGCCGATATTTCCTCATCTTTCATTGCCACATCGCTTGCGCCAAAGTCCACTGTACCTTGGGTAAACTGCTCGACTCCCGCACCACTACCAACAGATTGATAAGAAACTTTGACGTTGGGATTCTGCTTGTTGTATTCGCTAAACCAGCGCTGATATAAAGGAGCGGGGAAACTCGCCCCCGCACCAGCCAGCGATACCGATTTGCCACCATCATCAGTTTGACTCCCACCACAGGCGGTCAGACCTAAAGTTAGAGCCAAGAAGGGCGCAAATAGAGCTTTGCTTTTAAAAGAAAAAGTAGAAACCATATATATTTAAGTGCTTGTCAATTATTTTATTCAGTGAACAGATAGTCTATTAAACAACTAGCTGGAACAAATTAGCAAAATTTTGCTTTGTGTTGCTGTAGCTACATTAATTTAGCTCGTTTTGTTTACTTCTTGAAGAAGGAAAGATTAACAATAAGTTAACTTGATGTATTAGACACAAAAAAAGCAAGGTTAACCAACCTTGCTTTTATAAATATGAATGAAACTTAACTATTTAGAAGGAGAATGTAGTACGCAATACGCCAACATAGATAGTGTCATTTTCTTCGATGTGATTGGGGTTTAGTACCGCATAAGCACCAGGAGTAATAGTGATGTTGTCGTTAAGAGGGAACTTGTAAAGAGCTTCTACTAAGTAGGAAGTATCGGGATCTTCCTCGACTAGAAAATTAGCTTCTACTTGCTCTCTATCAGAGATGAATTTAGGTAACATACCACCAGCAACAGAAAGTACAGAACCTTCTTTAACAAGATCGAGTATGGAAGCATTAGCGCCCCAAGTCCAAATTTCACCATCAGGATTTTCACCAGGAGTTATACCTTCAACTTCAGCATAGCCACCGAAACCAGCAAGGACGATTTTTTCGCCAAGATTAATGTTTAGACCAGCGCCAAATTTATTGGCAGTAGTATCTAAACCAGGAAATGCACCATTATCAAAAGGATCTGTAGCGTTACCACTTACAGTACTACCAGACAAGTTAACGTTGTCATTAGTTTCGTAGCTGCGAACATAACTTGCAGTTAACTCTACGGCTTCAAACGGAGAGAATTCAAGCTGAGCGCCAGCATTAAATGAACCGTTGAATAGACCTTCGCTTTGACCAGGATTTTCTGCATCATCAGTCAGATATAGGGCGTTAATAGCTACCTTATCTTTAATAAGATCCAAGTTAACACCAGCACCAGCACCTTCTACACCTCTGAAAAGAACGGGGTTACGACGACTGAAGCGAGATAGCGCACCAGTACCACTACTTTCCAACATAGGATTGGTAACAGCAAAGATATCGTCCAGGTCTAAACCTCTAGGTCCTACCCAAACGCGAACTCTTTCGGTAAGAGGGAAGCGATAGTGCAAATCGCTAACTCCAATATCAAAGTTATTGCTAGTATCAAAACCAAGACGAGTAGAATCAGTGCCAGTTAGACCGTCATCATATCGGGTAACGTTACCACCTTCTAATCTAGTTCTCAAACGGTCTTTGCCGAAGAAGCTAGTGTCCAAGTTTAAGCGAACACGGCTAGAAAAAGTAGTCTCATCTTCTAGTTCTACTTCATCATCTTCATCAGCAGCTTCAACACCATCTGCGAAGTCGCCGAAAGCATCGGAGATAGAGAAGATTGCTTCACCTTTTAGTTTGGTAGTAGTAGAGAACTGACTGTCTTCTAATACCGCAGTACGACTTTCGATTTCGTCAACTCGTCCGCCGATAGTAGCAAGTTCTGCTTCAAATTCTTGAGTAATACGCTCGATGGTTTCCAAATCTGCTGGGTCAACACCATCAGTACCAGAGCTAGCAATCAAACGCTCGATTTGGTTCAAGCAGGAGTTTAGACCAGCCGCGAATTCATAACGAGAAAGAGGCTGATTACCACGGTAAGTTTGGTTAGGGAAACCAGAGATACAGCCGTAACGGTCTACAAGGCTACGTAGTGCTTCGTAAGCCCAGTCTGTAGGAGAAACGTCTCTTAGTTGGTTGACGTTAGTTACCTGAGACTGATTACCCTGCTCTAAATCTTGGTAATTATTAATTTGTTCTAAAGTCTGGTTGACAGCTTCTTTTTCAGCCGTAATAGTTTGTGCTGATGCACCGCTAGCGGAAAAAAGAGACGCTGCAAATAAAACGGGAGCAATTTTTGCTGCTTGCCAAAATAATCTATTCATATGTATCCTCACACACCTAAAAAATATAAGTTAACTACATTTATGTAGTCCTTTTTACAGTTAAACTTTGCTATTGATGCTAGACATCGTAGCTAATTGTTCGCCCAGTATAATCAACCCCCAGATGGATTATCAATAAGCCGTGACATTTTGTCGATCGCACACCTCTAAAAAAAGTCTAGAAATATCCGATCGCAGCAATTAGCTAATAGCTTTCGATCCCCTAAAAGAGATCGAATCTAACACCATAAATAATACTAAGGGAGCAACTTAATCAAGCAGTTAAAAAACAGTAAAGCCCAGGTTAAGTCTCTTTGTGATGACCAAACTAGGGCGATTAATAATATGGCGTGAAGGTTAGACGCTCGATCGCAGCATAAAACCCATAATGTTAAACAGATAGGCTTTCTTGCCAAGAGCCAAGAGTACTAGGATCGCGATCGTCCAAGTATTTACCCTGGCTATAGTTATGAGCTGCAAAGTGAAGCTGAAGGAAAAGTCGGGGCTGGCTTTTGGGCGGATTTCCTTTGTGAAAACAAAAAGTGTCTTCCATGAAACCCGATCCAGATTTTCCTGTAATCGTCTCGAATTTCTCAGATTCGTATGTTTTGGCTAGTTCTGCTGCGGTTTGAATGCGACTAAAATAGTTGAGAACATGATGAATCCGCTTTTTAATGTGACTGCCTCGAATACAAATATGAGGTCCATCATCAAGGGTTACGTCTGTCAGATAAAAACAAAACCTTAAACCAGCAAAGTCGTCTATGTCGTAGTGAAAATGACTAAACATTTGTTGGTCGGCATCTACGGATACTCCTTCAATTGGGAATGTCCAGAATAGACTTGCTCCCGTATATTTTGCCTCTTTGCCAATATAGCCCGTGGCAATCTTTTGTAACTTCGGATCGTTTACCAGTTGAATAATTTGAGGGCAAGCAGTACTCAAATTGAAGTAACGAGCTACATAAAACGGCTGCTTAAAATCTCGGTCTAGCCGATCTTTTTCCCAAATTTTGAACCCCAGATGACTCTTTCCACCCGCGTAGCAATTTTGAGTTAGAAGGTATTGCTGCAAATCTGCTAAAAATTGCTCTGGCAAATTTAGCCCAGTACAAACTCCATCCTGTTTTAAGGTGTTTACTGTCGCAGTTGGATCTAGCTCAAATAATGAGTCTGTTTGACGATCGACTTTGGCAGAGGAGTAAGATTTGAACCTAGACCAGTATGCGTATATTTGTCGACAAACTTTAAATCGAGCTAAAGCAAAAATTAAGAAGTAGGCTGGTTGAGTAATTAGATTGCGAACACTATAAATTATTTTGGTTCTAAGTCTCGCAATGTTCAATTTACTAATGTGATGGTCGTGACTAATTACTCGAGCTGCATTAGATTCAGCCCGAACAGCCGCAGTTGGAGAAGTTAGCAATGATGTTTTTGGGAGAGATGTTTCTCGAACAACTGAAGTCTTAGACATAAAAATAATTACGATCGCGATCGCCTGCTTGACACTTTAGAACACATTGTACTACTCGGTACTCAGGGTTTTCATTTTCTTTAAGTAAAGATATTCAGCATTAATTTAAAGTTATTGTGGGATTGACGATCTATATCTAGATACGAGGACAAAGTCTAGTTCTAATTTCGCTTGCCAGTGACAATATAGGTAACTCGCTGGCTGATATTAGTAGCGTGGTCTGCCATCCTTTCCAAATGGCGAATAATCAAGCCGAGAAGCAGAATTGGCTCGACCACTCCTGGGACATTTTCCTGAAAAGCGATCGCTTCGTAAAGGCGATCGTAAGCATCATCGACAATATCGTCATATTCTTTGACTCTAGCCCCCGCACTATCGTCCAAGTCGGCTAGAGCGACAAGGCTAGTCGCCAACATCAGTTGAGCATGTTCGGACATTTGAGCAATTTCGGGCAGTATGGGGTGAGGGGAATACTGGATTAACTTAACCGCCATTTCGCTCAAATCTTGGGCGCAGTCGCCAATTCGTTCGAGATCTCGCACTAGCTGCATAAAAGCGCTAAGCATTCTTAGGTCTTGGGCGACAGGTGCTTGAAGAGTCATTAGAGTCGCACAGTCGGACTCAATTTGACGATAATAAATGTCAATTTGCTTTTCTAAAACGAGTATTCGGGGAATAGCATCAATATCTGACTCAAATAACGATTGATGGCTCAAGCGAAATGACTGCTCGACTAAAGTACCCATACGCAAAACTTCTTGTTGAGCTTTACGTAAAGAACGTTGGAGTCGATTTGCTTCTGTCGGACTAGCTTTAGGAATTAAAGTCACTGAGCTTATATATATGTATTTATATCTAAATTAAAATTATGAGAATTGTAAGTCCGATAAATGTGTTCATTCTATATTAATAGCAAAAAAAGCTTAATATTTGTCCGACAAATGTATTCAATTTGACTAAAAAAATTATATTTGTCGTGTTTTGTCCGTAGGCAAGATTATTTCTAGCCATGCACCACCGATTTCAGGATGATTTTTAGCGCCAATCTTACCGCCATGAGCCTGAATAATTTGTTCGACGATCGCTAGTCCCAATCCGCTACCATCGGTAGGAGGATTTTGCTGCTCCCTAGTGCGGGATCGATCGCCTCGATATAGTCTTTCAAAGATGTAGGGTAGATCCGAGGCATTAAAACCTCGACCAGAATCAACTACGTCGATTTTCAGTCGCTCGCCCAGATTTTTTTGTGGGGGATAATAGGGCATTACCTGAACTAAAATTTCCTTACCTGAAGGATTATGCTTGATAGCATTGTCTAGCAAATTGAGAAAAACTTGAATTAAGCGAGAACGGTCGGCAGAGATAACGATATGGCGATCTCCTTTATATGTCAGGGTCACGTTTTGACGTTTGGCGATCGGCTCTAGGGTTTGCCAGACAGACTGAACTAGGTCGTAGATCCTGACTGTTTCATATTTCAAAGCTTTGTTGGGTGCAGCCTGAAGCTGGGTTAGATCTAACCATTCCTGCACCAGTTCGATTAGGCGAGTAGTTTCTTGTAGCATCTGTTCTACCCAGCGACGTTCGGGATCTTGCAGTCGTCCCAGTAGATTTTCGGCAACTAAAGAAATTGAGGTAAGAGGAGTTCGTAATTCGTGAGTCAGATCGGAGAAAGTGCGATCGCGAGACTGAGATAAATTGACTAGAGGCTGACGATTTTCAATAAAAACTCCTATCTGCTGATTAGAGAGAGGAAATCCATATCCCTTAAGAGCGATCGATTCGACGACTTTCTGGAGTGGTAGATCGCAATCGGTTTCCCATTCTGGTTTTTGGGGCGAAACATAGCGGGTGTAATAAAAGATCCATTCTTGGATTTGGGAACGTTGAGTATTACGAGTTAATTCGATTAACCGATCTAAATCGTAGGAACGCACCAACTCTAGCAGTAGACGCACTCTACCAGAGCGTTTAGCATCAATTTTGAGCAGTTCTTTCGCGGTTTGGTTACACCCCAGAAGCTGATTTTCTTCGTCTACCTGTAGATAGCCAATGGGAGCTTGTTCGATCAATTCTTGCCAAGCTCGTTTGTCTTGTTCTAGTTTTTGGCGTTGGCGATCGAGTTCGTTCAATTCACGACGAATTAAGGACTGGAGAGGTAAAGACACATCCTCATCTTTGCTCCCCGTATAGGAGCGCAACATTTTTTTTAACTGCTGTTTAAACCTATATTGTTGCGCTGCATAAATAATTAAACCGAGCAGCAATCCTAAAATGAAACTAAGAGCTATCACAAAATAGTTGTTTATTAACACTGAGCTAACCTTAGTTAATTTTGCTCTTTCCTTCAATTAAGAATAGCTGTTTTGTTATCAATCGTTGACCACCTAGTTTAAGACTTTAAGCTGTGACGCTCCAGAGCATGTTTGACTGCCAGATTTTAGCCTTCTTAATACTGTGACCGAGAATTGTAGCTTGAATAGATTTTTTCTGGGAAAATATGTTGGTCTTAGATAACAAAAGAGATTTAAATATAGGCATTAAAAAACCTGCAAAAATATTTAATGCAGATAATTATCTCAAAAGCATCTCTAACAAGCTTAAGAACGCTTAACACTCAAACAATTTTGAACAAATCTCAATTTCAGCCAATTCTATTTTAGCCAAAACGGTAGCCAAAACCTCTAACAGTAATTAAATATTCTGGCTGGCTGGGTTCTGACTCTAGTTTTTCTCGCAGCCAGCGAATGTGGACATCAACAGTTTTAGTATCTCCTAGGAAATCTGCACCCCAAACCTGTTCGATTAGCTGTTCTCTCGACCAAACTCGGCGTGGGTAGCTCATAAATAGTTCCAACAGGCGGAATTCTTTGGGAGACAGATTTACCTCAATTCCTCGTACCGTGACTCGACATTCTTGAGGAAAAAGATTGATATCTCGATATTTCTGTACTGAAGTAGGAGACGAAGTGCTGTAACTTTGGCGACGCAGCAAAGCACGACAGCGAGCGATTAATTCCCTCATGCTAAACGGCTTGGTGAGGTAATCATCAGCACCTACTTCTAAGCCTAAGACGCGATCGGTTTCACTACTTTTTGCGCTAACTACTAAGATCGGGGTGATATCCCCCTGATAGCGCAATAGCCTACATATATCTAGCCCGTTTACCTCTGGTAGCATCAAGTCCAAAATAATCAGATCTGGAATTAACTTTTCACGGCTAAAATCTGGACTCTGCAAGATGTTTAAAGCTGCTCTACCGTTGTTAACGGTATGAACTTCATATCCTTCTTCTTCCAAAGCTACCGTAACCATATCCCTAATCAAATTTTCATCTTCAACTAGCAAAATGCGATTCGCTTGGGCTAGCTTTGATTTTTCAGAAGTCTGAGGGTTTTGCAAGGAAAGCATAAATAGGTACTTTGAAACGTCCGTATTATTACATATACACTAATACTGTCCTAAATAAGATGTTGATTATGTCTTTTCAGCATTTGATTATTCATAAAGACAATATCATCAACTTTGCTTAAACTTCTCTTAACCAAGAAGTTGCCCTTGGCAACTTGAGATGTCTAATTAACTGCACAGTATTTCTAATTGCAATAATATCTTATTTAGCTTCTTCTCGATCTAAATCCATAGATTAGAGTTTAGAAACCGTGCGTTCCCTCGAATTTCTAAAAGTTCGTAGATCTAGTTGGCTATTATTGTTTGAAAGATCGGTTAATTAATACTGGAATCTGGGCTAATTATTTTTGGTTCAAAAGCTATCCGATCTGGAGTTTCGACCCAGGCGAGCGCCTTTTGAAGAGCAAAAATTCTTTCTTTAAAACAGCTATCAGGAGGTAACAAATTTAACAGCTTCATTTTCTGTAGTCGTTCTCTGACTCTGCCTTCTGCCCCAACCAAAAATACCTGATGGTTATTTTCATAGGCATCTTTGATCGTATTTTCGATCGCCAGAGAAGCAGTAACTCCAATCATGGGTACGTCGCTGAGGTCTAGAATCAGCACCTCATACTTGCGGACAATGCCCATGTGCTGAGAAATGGTTTTAGCCGCTCCAAAACTCATTGGTCCAGTGAGATTGAAAAGAATTATCTTACCTTTTGCTCGCTTGAGAATATGTCTCTCGGCAATATTGAGATCCATCTCATCATCAGGATTGGTAATTGTCCTGATCTTTTTACTCTGAATATCGCTCAGGTTTTTAACCGTTAGCAAATTAGCAAAAAACACCCCTACAGCTACGGCAGTAATTAGATCGACAAACACGGTTAAGAACATCACCATGTACATCAGACCCGTTGCCTTGAGAGAAATTTGATGGGCGCGCTTGATAAAGCTCCAGTCAATAATATCGATTCCGACCTTGATCAAGATTCCCGCCAGTACCGCATGGGGAATATTCGAGGTTAGTTCTCCTGCCTTAAGGACAACAATCAATATGACTAGGGCATGAACCATACCCGAAACAGGAGTTTTACCACCAGATTTGACGTTAATCACCGTCCGCATGGTTGCCCCCGCCCCAGGCAAACCGCCACATAGACCCGAAATCAAGTTACCGATGCCCTGACCGATTAATTCGCGATCGCTATCATGCTGAGTTTGAGTAATGTTATCTGCTACTAAGGAAGTCAACAGAGAATCGATCGAACCCAAAACCGCCAGCATCAAACCATAGCCGAAGATAGAGCGATATTCGCTCAGGTCAAAGGTAGGTAGCTGAATATGGGGTAGTTCGCTAGGAATATCCCCGATCAGCATTAGACCATTATCGGGATAGTAACGCCCAATTAGCAATGCGGCGATCGTGCCAACGATCAGGGCGAGTAGAGGCGAAGGAATGAGACGAGATACCTTTCTGGGGCAGCAAAATACAATTATTAGGGTCAGAATCCCCAAGCCCAAAGCATAAGGATTTGGATCTCCAAAAAACTTGCCATACATATTGACTGACTGCACGACGCTTGCCGAAGATTGATGCCCCAGAAAAGGAGCAACCTGCGTCAGAATAATAATCAAACCGATGCCCGACATAAAGCCTGAAATGACGGTGTAGGGCATCAGAGTAATATATTTGCCCAGGCGCATAACTCCAAACAAAATCTGAAAGATTCCTCCCAGCATAATCACAGTGAAAGCCAGAGCTATACCGCGACCATCATCTCCACCAGCAAATTCGGTAAAGACGGTGGCAATTACTACGGTCATTGGACCAGTGGGACCAGAAATTTGCGAGGGAGTTCCACCAAACAGAGCAGCAAAAAAGCCGACTATAATTGCGCCATATAAACCAGCGATCGCACCAGCCCCAGAAGCAATACCAAAAGCGAGAGCGAGAGGCAAAGCCACGACGGATGCCGTAATGCCACCAAACAGGTCGCCTCGTATATTTTTGAAGTGTAAACCGTTGACCAGTTGCATAATTACTACATCACTCTGCTGTTAGGGAAATTTGGTTCTGAGAAAGAGAAGCGATATTTTTTGCCCTGTTACATAGTCATACAAGATTCTATTTTTGGTAAGTCGTTTGATAATTAATTGGTGGTAATACAGATAGCGTTATATATCATTCGATTTAGAAAATTCTGTATCCTTGAATTCAAAAGATAGCTCAAACGTCAAGAGTAGTAGAAAACTAGGCTAATAACGTATATCGACTGAAAACGATCGCTATTCTTGAAAATAGCGATCGTTAACGTAAACAAATAATTTGAATTATTTAGCTCGCTCTTCTATTCGAGCCTGCTGGTTCTATCTTCCAATTTTCTAGCCACCACAGGTAAACACCATGCCTAACAGTTGGTGAGTTACGGGCAGGGTATCGACGATCATAGCGACACATAGCAGCATCATGTAGAAAATAGAATATTTAAACATGCTGCGGGCTAGCTGATTACTAGTAGGATCTTGCTTTAGTTCCCAGCCTTTATAAAGAAATTTCACGCCTAAGTATAGAGCGATCGCTCCATAGACTATTCCTAAGTTACCGAGAGGATACATGAGCATTAAACTACAGGGGACAAGCAGCCAGCTATAAATCCAAATCTGCTTAACTGTCGCTTCTTCTCCTTTGACCACGGGCAACATTGGTACCTCTACTTCGGCGTAGTCCTCTTTGATCATCAATGCTAAAGCCCAGAAATGGGGAGGAGTCCAGAGAAAAATTATGCCAAATAATAGCCAGGGAATCAGACCCAAGTTACCCATTACCGCAGCCCAACCAACTAAAGGCGGAATTGCACCTGCTGCACCACCAATCACGATGTTTTGCGTAGTGTGGCGCTTGAGCCAGTGAGTATAAATCAACATGTAGAAGACAATACCCGACATTGCTAAAAGGGCAGCTAACAAGTTAGCAAATGCGGTGAGTAAGGAAAATGATAAGACTCCTAGAATAATGGCAAAAATAAGGGCGTGGCGTGGCTGGACTCGACCAGAAGGAATCGGACGCTTACGAGTCCGTGTCATGGTGTAGTCAATATCTTGGTCATAAATACAGTTCATGACCTGAGCCGAGGCAGCAGCTAATGTTCCACCCAGCAGAGTAATTACGAGTAAAAAGGGATCGACTCTGCCGTCTGAGGCAATCCACATTGAGGCTGCGGTAGTAATTAGGAGTAAGGGAATAATACGCGGTTTGGTGAGCTGATAGTAGCTTTTTACGACTTCCGCTAGGCTTTGATCCTGACGAGCTAAACTTGTCCCTGTCATTAGTAGTGATTCCTCTGATTGGTCTAAATATGTATGGTGTTGCGTTCGAGCGAGCGGCTAAGTCGTTGATTCGGCGTTGTCTCTCATAGCTAATACGGTTAGGGCAATTAGCACCCCTAATAAACTCGCTCCTACTGCTTGATGGGTAACGGTCAGAGGCTCTACCTGAAGATGTAGCTTGAAAGTAGCAACGCCCAACAAAATTTGGAGACTAACTAATGCTGCTGCTGCGTTAGCTAAGGTACGAATATTTTTATTCAGGGCTGGGGTTTTCCACGCCAGCCAAACTACCCCTAAAGTCGCCAAGGTAGGAGGAACAACTCCTAAAATATGAGCGTTCATGACGTTACATAGCTGCGATCCTCCAAAACACTGGTGTAGCGCCCAACGAGAGCCGACTAAACCACCTAGAATACTCTGGAGATAGACTAAAACAGCAGCACTCAAGCCAAACCAGCGCAGTTTGCCTGCTGCCTTTGTGCCTTGATAGGGAGTTAGGGCTGCCCCCATGATGACTAAGGTGCTAAAGAACAACAGTGCCGTACCCAGATGAGCCGTGACTATATCAAAACGCAGCAGTTGAGTAACGGTTAAGCCTCCTAAAATTCCCTGGAAGACGATTAGAAACAGAGCAAAGGTAGCCATCCACGGTAGCCACTTGGGTAGCTGTTGGCGAAACCACCAGGATAATCCTGAAAGAGCGATCGCACTAACCCCAATTAGGGCTGCATCTAAGCGATGAAACCATTCTAAAAATACCTGCAAATTCATCTGTCTGGTTGGTACGAGCTGCCCATAGCACAAAGGCCAGTCGGGGCAGGCCAATCCAGCATTCATGACTCTTGTAGCACTACCCACCGCCATCAGCAATAAAGTTGCGATCGCGATCTTCCAGATTAAACGCCTAACCCATACCTCTGGCTGAGATTTTGCTGGACTAACGGCAGGCGGTTGAAAATATGATTCGGTCATAGCAAACTTGGTGAAGATAAATGAGATAAAACTTTGTTGAATATTAAATTGCAATGTCTTCTGCAAAGAACGCGATCGCATTAACAATAAACGCCGTTGTTATTAACTAACTTTTTATTGTTGCTATCTACACTCTAGCTAGCTTTTTTTTATTGTTTTCTGTTTATTAGATATTCTTCAGATTGATTACTTTTTTTCAACGATAAAATCAGATTTTGTGAAGAAAAAATTAAGTTTGAGTAAATAACTAAGATAATGAGCTAACCCAATATACATACAGGTTTGACGATCCCGAATAAAATATAAAGAAACACCAAAGTTTTAATTGGTTTGCAGCTAATAGTCGTTTATTTATTAGTGATTCGATCTAATCTATAAAGTAGACAAAAAAATAAGTTTGTAACTGAAATTTTAAGAGCAAGTTATCATCGCTCTGACTATATACGTTTGGTAAAGAATTGTAAAATTTAGCCGACTTATAGCTGACAAATATACTAGTAGTAAAAAATCTAGAAACCTTTAACCCTAACTATTACCGTGAACATTCCCAGCAGCATACTTACTCTGATCGCCGGCGTGGCAATGACGCTGATTAGTCTCTGGTACGGTCAAAACCATGGACTCTTGCCTATAGCAGCATCTAGTGATGCAGGAGATGTAGATGAACTCTTCAACTTTATGATGACCATTGCCACGGGTCTATTTCTCTTAGTTGAAGGTGTTTTAGTCTATTCCGTGATTGTCTTTCGACGCAAAAAAAACGATACAACCGATGGGCCACCAATTGAAGGCAACGTACCGTTAGAAATTGTTTGGACTGCCATCCCCACCATAATTGTTTTTATCCTGTCGATCTATAGTTTTGAAATCTATAACCGTATGGGGGGACTAGATCCAATGGCAGCGGGAGACCCTGGTCCAAACCAGCTAGCTCATGCCCATCACCATTCTCAGTTGGTGGCTCTAGACCCCAATCGAGATATTTCTCTAGGCTTGGGGATTTCTCCCGAATCCGAACAGGGCGTTAACCCTCTAGAAATAAAGGTGAATGGTATCCAGTATGCCTGGGTATTTACCTATCCTGAAACTGGCGTAATCTCTGGCGAAATACACGTTCCCGTAGATCGCCCTGTGTCTTTAAACATGACGGCGGGAGACGTGATCCATGCCTTCTGGCTACCAGAATTTCGGATCAAGCAGGATGTAATTCCTGGTCGGGAAACCAGCTTAGTATTTACCCCCAATAAAATTGGACAATACCCTGTAGTCTGTGCCGAACTTTGCGGAGCATATCATGGCGGGATGAAAACCCAGCTTTATGTCCAAAGCCAGGAAGACTATGACAAGTGGATTCAAGAAAATACCTTTGCAATGGTAGAAGATAAGCAGTCTGTCGCCATGAATCCGATCTCTAACACCGATACGGAATTTTTAGCACCCTATAGCGAAGATATAGGAGTCAATGCAGAGATTTTAGATAGGCTAAAACCTTGATTACAGAGCTTTTGTTGGGTTACGCGGATATGCGATCGCGAACCCAACTTACCGAACTCAATCTATAAACACTATCTCAGCAAATCGAGCGGAATTTACCAACTACATTTTAAAGAATGAGTACAACACTAGAAAGAAATGCTCCCATCTCACCACCACCACCAGAGCCAGAACAGCATCCTCAGAGAAAATGGTATGAATACTTTGGCTTTAGTACCGATCACAAAGTAATTGGGATTCAGTATTTAGTTACGGCTTTCTTTTTCTATTTCGTCGGTGGTGCATTAGCCGAAGTTATGCGAACGGAGCTTTCGACTCCCGATCCTGACTTTGTGCAGCCCGAATTCTACAATCAGCTTTTGACAATGCATGGAACAATTATGTTGTTTCTGTGGATTATTCCTGCTGGTGCTGCCTTTGCCAACTATCTAATTCCCCTAATGATTGGGGCAGAAGACATGGCTTTTCCGCGCTTAAACGGCGTTGCTTTCTGGATGATTCCTCCAGGGGGTGTTCTGTTGATGAGCAGCTTTATTAATGGCGCGCCTCAGGCTGGCTGGACATCTTACCCACCATTGAGTTTAGTCAGTGGGAAATCGGGAGAAGAAATCTGGATTCTAAGTATTTTGATCTTAGGAACATCTTCGATGCTGGGAGCATTTAACTTTGTCACCACCATCCTCTTGATGCGGATGCCCGACATGGACATTCACAGTATGCCCCTGTTTTGCTGGTCGATGCTGGCAACTTCAGGACTAATTATTATTGGTACTCCCGTATTGGGAGCCGCTTTAATTCTGCTTTCCTTTGACCTATTAGCAGGAACGGCATTTTTCAATCCTGCGGGGGGCGGAGATCCAATTGTTTATCAGCATATGTTCTGGTTCTACTCTCATCCTGCGGTATACATCATGATTTTGCCCTTTTTTGGTGCAATTTCTGAGATTCTACCCGTTCATGCTCGTAAACCCATCTTTGGCTACAGAGCGATCGCCTATTCTAGTCTGGCAATTAGCTTCCTCGGTCTAATCGTTTGGGCGCACCACATGTTCTCTAGCGGTACTCCTGGCTGGCTACGGATGTTCTTTATGGCAACGACGATGATTATTGCCGTACCGACAGGAATTAAAGTATTTAGCTGGTGTGCGACTATTTGGGGTGGAAAACTCAGCCTTAATAGTGCCTTTATCTTTGCCGTTGGCTTCCTTTCTTCCTTCTTGATTGGTGGCTTAAGTGGGGTAATGTTGGCATCTGTGCCTTTTGACATTCACGTCCACGATACCTACTTTATCGTCGCCCACTTCCACTATGTCTTGTTTGGCGGTTCGGTATTTGGTCTATTTGCGGCCGTCTACCACTGGTTCCCAAAAATGACTGGCAAAATGGTCAACGAAACTCTGGGTCAAATTCATTTCGTGATGACCTTTGTTGGTTTTAACATTACCTTTTTACCAATGCATCAGTTGGGATTACAGGGGATGAACCGTCGGATTGCCCTTTACGATCCACAGTTCCAGACTTTGAATATGATCTGTACTTTCGGATCGTATATTTTGGCTCTGTCATCTTTTCCTTTCTTGATCAACATCATTTGGAGTATGTATAAAGGCAAGCCAGCAGGTCGAAACCCTTGGCGTGCTTTGACTCTAGAATGGCAAACATCATCACCACCAATCATTGAAAACTTTGAAGAAGAACCCGTTCTTTGGGCTGGTCCATACGATTATGGTATAGATACGGAGAGTATTGACGGGGATGAAGACGTAGAAGATATGTTGGCAGAAGTAACTGCCGAAGCCAGTTAGCCAAGGTGAAAAGATATAAGGGATGAAGGATGAGGATAGGAGCAATAATATTGGCTTTTATCTTCTCCTGACTCTTATCATCAATTGACGATTAAAAATATCAGCTAACCAATTAGAAAAACTAGTTTAATTTGTTTATGCAAGGTTCAACCGTAGATAATAAATCCCAAATTGCCATCGCCTCCGAACAAGAGGCAGAACACGGACATCACGAACATCCAGACTTTAGAATGGTGGGGCTGTATATCTTTCTGATTTCTGACAGCATGACCTTTCTTGGCTTCTTTGCTGCGCTGCTGATCTATCGGGCAATTATGCCCGTGTGGCCGCCAGAAGGAATGCCAGAATTTGAACTGCTAATTCCGATTATCAATACAGCAATTCTAGTCGCCAGTAGCTTTGTGATGCACGAAGGACAAAAAGCGCTTAAGGAAAATGACGACGTTAAAGGCTTACAAAAGTGGTTTGGCATCACCGCAGCGATGGGTGCTGTTTTCTTATTAGGACAGGTTTATGAGTATTCTCATGCCGAATTTGGCTTGACCGATAACCTTCTGGCTAGCTGTTTCTATGTCCTAACAGGCTTCCACGGACTACACGTTTTGACAGGGGTACTGCTAATTGTCTGTGTCTTGTGGCGATCGCGCGAAGAGGGACATTATTCGAGTAAGAGCCATTTTGGAGTCGAAGCAGCCGAGATTTATTGGCACTTTGTCGATGCGATTTGGCTAGTACTGTTCGTCTTAGTCTATTTATTGAACAATCCTGCCTAGTTTTGAGATTATTTGTTTTTGAGAGATGTTTTTTGAGAAAGGCATCTTTTTTTTATATTTAGGCGCAAAGATAAAATGAGATATTGCCTTAATTTACTGGGGTTTGGCTTAATTATGGCTAGTACAGCTATCTATTTTTCAAGCGATCGCCAAAAAGCCTTAGCGATTGGCTGTGATACTTACTATCGCGTGACTGGACAAATCGCAGGCTGTACTGACGTATCGACGGAAAACGCTCAGGATGCTTGGCTAGAAAAATACAGCATTTGTCTCCAACTACAGCTAACTGAAGCAATGGAGATCTACAAAGGTAAGTTAAGCACCTATTACGCGGAGTGGGATTCAGAAGACTTAGAACGGAATTCCTTTGACAATAGTTTTTTTTCCGAGCTAGACACATCATCGCCTTCGCTATCTACAACATATAGAGGCAATACTGACTTTTGCGATCGCTAACAAGTATAGTTCGATCCGCTAAAATCAAGCATAAAGCTCTATTTCCCAAGCTAAATTAGCTCTTGCCTGCCGTTCTAACTTTTGATAAAAATAGTCGGTGTAGTAAATCTTTTCTCTCGCCAGAAAATTGGTTAAAACCTGTTTTCTTCCCTGTTGATAATCGCGATCGCTCAACCAGCTATATTCTTTTCTAATTGCTTGAGCATATTCTAAATAGCGATGCAGCGCGGTCTTGGGGGTTTCCCCCATAAGCGACACAGCACCCGAAGGGTGTAAAGTCTCCTTCGGAGACGCTGGCGCATTCGCGCCGTTTAAGAAGCGATCGCCTGCTGCGCCTAAAATACTTAGATCGAGATCGAGGAAAAGCAGGTTATCTGTATTATTAATTAATGGCTGGTGTTTTTGAGTGCTAAGAATAATCTGTATAACTAAGTCGATGATCTTGCGATCGAGATTCAACCGTGTCAGAGTTTCCGTAGCGTATATAGCGCTCTTAATTTCATTGTCTTTAGCCTGAGTATTATAAACATAATCATGAAACCAAGCAGTAAGCTCGATCGCCGAGAGGCATTCAGCCATGTCTCGAACCGAATCAGCTAGAGTTAGCAAATGCCAAACATGATTCAAATTATGATAGTGCCTCGACTCGTCTGTATGAGCTGTGACTAACTCTTGAAATACAGTTTTGCCAATAATCAAATCAGCTTCTAGCTCATTTAATAAGTTAAACCACTTTTGTTTAAGTTCGATCTGCATAGTTGTTCATTGTAGCGATCGCCTTCTTACAAAATCAATTAATTGCGATCGAGTATGAAGAGAGGCTTAGGAGATGCGATCTTAATTTAGATTAAAGCGTAATATACTACCAAACTGATACTATTTGTTTTATGACCACAAGCTTCGGCTTGATAACTTCATGAAGCAATGAAATCAGCAATATCTCCCTTGTTCCAGCTCGGTATCTGTACGGTTGGATATCTCTACGCTACTAGCAACCCGACTTTTGCCCAGGTTACGTCTGACGGCACAGTTAATACGCAAGTCGATCAAAATGGTAATGTTGCCGAAATTACCCAGGGAGAAACGCGAGGCAGTAATTTATTTCATAGCTTCCAAGACTTCTCCGTAACTACGGGAAACGAGGCTTTTTTCAACAACGCTAATGATATCTCTAATATCTTCAGTCGAGTAACGGGTGGGAATATTTCAAATATTGACGGCTTAATTAGAGCAAACGGCAGTGCCAGCTTATTTCTAATCAATCCCGCAGGTATCGTCTTTGGTGAAGGAGCAAGGCTAGATATTGGCGGTTCGTTTTATGGATCGACTGCCAGCAGCATTTTGTTTGAGGATGGGGAGTTTAGCGCAGCAGATCTAGATAGCTCTCCTTTACTAACAATCAATGCACCGATTGGTTTAGGTTTTCGAGATAACCCTGGCGATATCGAAAACAATTCTGTAGCGGGAGAAGGTAACGGTTTAGAAATATCTCCAAATCAGACGATAGCTTTGGTTGGCGGAAATATAAGTTTCGATGGCGGAATTATTTCTGCACCCGACGGAAATGTCAGTTTAGGAGGATTAATAGCTGCGGGAGAGATAGGTGTCAATGATGATGGCGGTCTTGTTTTTTCAGATTCTGTAGCCAAAGGAAATGTTTCACTAGCTAACTCTTCTCAAATATTTGTAGCAGGTGAGAATGGAGGTTCTATTTTTGTCAATGCTAGAAACCTAGATTCAACTACTAGCGGTATGAATGCAGGGATTGCGTCTGGCGCAGGTATGGCTGATACCCAAGCTGGAGACATTCAAATTGATGCTACAGAAGCGATCGCTCTGACGAGTAGTTCAATTTTCAATCAAGTACAGCCCGAATCTATTGGTAAAGGAGGAGATATCAAAATTACAGCTAAATCTTTTTCCGCAATCGATGGCTCTCGAATAGTCGCTTTTACTAGTGGTCGAGGAGATTCAGGCAATATCTCAATTAATGCTAGTGAAATTATATCCCTTTCTGAATCGACTCTTCTTAGCACCAGAGTTTTGGATGAAGCCGAAGGTAATGCTGGAGAAATTGAGATATCGGCTCGTTCCTTCTCTATACTCAATCTCTCTCAATTAAATAGTCTTTCACTTGGTCAAGGAAACACAGGCAACATCAATATTACGACAAGCGATACAGCAAGTATTGATGGAGCTGCGGAAAGAACCTCTGCTATTTTGTCACTTGTGGGAGTGGGTGCTACGGGAAATGTGGGAGACATTAATATTCAAGCAAAGTCGCTTTCTATCACTAATGGTGGACAATTAGTTGCAGCTAATGATGGAACGGGGAATGCAGGAGGTATTAATCTAAATATCAGCGATACAGTCTCTTTTGATGGAGTAGGCGGAGAAGATTCAACAGGTTTGGCTTTTCCCAGTGCTGTCTTTAGTGATGTAGGAGTCACGGGAATAGGGAATGGCGGAAACATTACTATTCAGACAAACAATTTTTCTGCAACCAATGGAGGGCAATTGGTTGCCAGTACTTTTGGTCAAGGTAATGCGGGAGATATAAATATTGAAGCCCAAGAAGAAGTTTCGTTTGAGGGGGTAGGAGATAATCAATTATCTAGTGCAGCTTTTACTAGAGTTGATTTTGATGGCGTAGGTAATGGTGGCGATATTAACATCACAGCTAAACAGCTTTCCGTAACCGAGGGAGCAGAACTAATTGCCAACACCCGAGGACAAGGAAATGCAGGTGATGTGAATATTATTGCTAATGAAACAGTTATTCTTGACGGAGTGGAAATAGTATTGACAGGCGAAGAAGTATTACAAGAGAGAACGGTGTCTGGTGGTATCTTCACTGATGTGCAAGATGCAGCTATCGGAGATGGTGGCGACATAACTATTTCAACAGGAGCTATTGTTGTTAGAAATGGAGCAGAAATTAATGCCAGCACTTTTGGTTCAGGTAATTCAGGCAACATCGAAGTAAACGCCGACTCAATAGCTTTGGAAAATGGATCTAGCATTGTGGCTACCAATAGATCGCAAAACGGTGGAAATATTAGTCTACAAATAGCCGAGGATTTAATCTTACAAAACAACGGTTCTATATCTGCTCGAGCTTTTAACGATGCCAATGGGGGTAACTTAAGTATTAGTTCGAGATTTATCATTGCTTTTCCTGATGGTAACAATGACATTATTGCCAGCGCCCAGCAGGGAAATGGCGGGAATATCAGCATTAGTGCCGAGTCTCTGTTTGGTATTGAAGAACGTCCTTTAAATGGCTCTACCAACGATATTAATGCTAGTTCTGAATTTAGTTTGGACGGTAGTATAACCATTACTACTCTCAATATCGACCCTCTTCAGGGAGCAACAGAATTACCCAATAATGTAGTTGAACCAGAGCAAAGTACTCAACAGGCTTGTCGCGCAAACCGTAATTCTACAGCCAGGAGTGGACTCAACATTACTGGTAAAGGTGGTATTGTTGCCGATCCTGGACTACCTTTGGACTCACTGAACGTTACTGTCAATGGTGAAAACGATCTTGCTGCTGCTATTCCCGCACCGATAGAAACTAGCAAAGGTAAAATACAGCCAGCTAGAGGGATAAAAATTAGTGAATCTGGGGCGATAACTTTAACAGCATACAGGACTGATGGTACGGGCGATCGCCTTATTGCAAATTCAATTAATTGCGATCGCACCTAAATTTGTAAGAGGAAGCTAATAATCGAACTTAGTTGCTACTTTTTTTAGCCTAACTATCTGTTTTGTACCCAATAACTGCTATATCTCTTACTGCAACATCCAATCGAGGATGCTATGGTAAATTCGGACGTCAAGAACTAAGGGCAGAGTAGGTAAATCAAAAATATGGTTAGGAAACCAAGAGTATTACCTGGAGAAAGTTTTCCTCTAGGTGCAACGGTATATCCTCATGGGGTTAATTTTAGTATCTTCTCGCAAAATGCGTCAGCAATCGAACTGCTGCTATTCAACACGGCTCAGGCTGCCAAACCTACCTACGTAATTAAACTCGATCCCGATCGCCACAAAACCTACTACTATTGGCATGTTTTTGTTCCCGAACTCGAAGCGGGGCAAATATACGCCTATCGAGCCTATGGAGAATACAATCCTGAAAAGGGAAATCGCTTCGACAAAACCAAGGTATTGCTAGATCCCTACGCCAAAGCGATCGTCGGTGAAGAATTTTACGATCGCGCTGCAGCCGAAGCTCGAGGAAACAACTGTGCCAAAGCTTTAAAAGGAGTTGTCGTCGATCCGACTACCTATGACTGGGGACGCGATCGCCATCCCCGTATTCCTTATTCTCGAAGCGTGATCTATGAGATGCACGTCGGCGGTTTTACTCGTAATCCTAACTCTGGGGTTGCTGCCGATAAACGGGGAACTTATGCAGGCTTGATCGAAAAGATTCCTTATCTACAAGAGTTGGGCATTACTAGTGTCGAACTATTACCCGTCCACCAGTTCGATCCGCAAGATGTGCGCCCAGGCTTAAAAAACTATTGGGGCTATAGTACCATTGGCTTTTTTGCACCCCATCAAGGCTATAGTTCTCGGCAAGAAGATCCTTTAGGGGCTGTGGACGAGTTTCGCGATATGGTTAAAGCTCTTCACAAAGCCAATATTGAAGTAATTTTAGACGTGGTATTCAACCACACTGCCGAAGGGAACGAGAACGGTCCCACCCTTTCTTTTCGGGGTTTAGATAATCAAACTTATTACATTCTGGAGGACGACCAGGCAGAATATAAAAATTATAGCGGCTGTGGCAACACGTTCAAGGGCAACCATCCCGTAGTGGGACGCTTAATTGTTGATTCCCTCCGCTACTGGGTATCGGAGATGCACGTCGATGGCTTCCGTTTCGATCTGGCTTCGATTTTGTCTAGAGACGTTTATGGTGAGCCGATTGAAGATGCGGGAGCATTGAAGATCCTGTCGATTATTGAGTCCGACCCCGTCTTGGCAGGAAGTAAGCTGATTGCCGAAGCCTGGGATGCTGCGGGGCTATATGATGTCGGCAAATTTGTCGATCAGGCAGACTGGTTTTCCGAGTGGAATGGTCCATTTCGCGATGATGTACGGCGTTTCGTAAAAAGCGATCCTGGTGCGGTCAATAATTTGGCTGCCAGAATTCTAGCCAGTCCCGATATTTATTTCCGCCTCGATACCGATATTAATCGTTGCGTTAACTTTATTACCTGCCATGATGGCTTTACCCTCAGCGATCTGGTTTCTTATAACGAGAAGCACAACGAAGCCAATAATGAAAACAGTCGCGATGGCTGTAATCATAACTTTAGCTGGAATAGTGGTGCAGAAGGAACGACGGCAGATTCAGAGATTCAGCAGCTACGTTGGCAGCAGATCAAAAATTTCTTGACCATCCTATTCATGTCTCAGGGAACACCCATGCTGCTGATGGGAGATGAGATCAGACACACTCAGTTCGGCAATAATAATGCTTACTGTCAGGATAACGAACTAAGCTGGTTTGACTGGAATCTCGTCGAAAAACATGAGGGACTTTTGCGCTTTGTTAAAAAGCTGATTCAATTCTCCCAAGGACTAGAGATCTTTCAGGAAGAAAAGTTTTTGCAGGTAGATAAAGTTAGTCACAAACCCCACATCATTTGGCATGGGCAGAATTTGCGAGAGCCTGATTGGAGTGACGAGTCTCGCTATTTGGCATTTACTCTCTGCCATCCACCTAGCGGTGAACGATTACACATTATCTTTAATGCCTATTGGGAAGCTCTAGAATTTGAATTACCAGCTTTAAAACTCGGCAACTCCTGGCATCGCATCGTTGATACTTCTCTTTCCTCTCCCGAGGATATTGCCGACCCTGCAACCTCGCAAAAGCTCTATAGCGATCGCTACTTAGTAGCCGCCAGATCTTCAGTCGTGCTGATGGATCGAGGCAGTATTGTGCCTATTCCTAGTTTTAATATGTAACCGTTTGGAGATTAGCGAGAGTTATCAGTTGCTAACTCGTAGCGCAGCGCTATCAGCTTCAAATATGCTTTTGCCAGATTTTTAAATCTTCGGGACGATCGACATCGGCAAGGGTAGTAAGATAATCGACTTTCAAATCTAGCTGCTGGGCGATCGCTTTTGTTTGCTTTAAGACTAGTTCAGTACCCCAGGTAATATGCTTGAAAAGCTGGGGTTGAGGACTATTTAAACCGATCGAATAATAGCCACCATCTTCGGCAACGCCTAAGACTAAATCATTATGGAACAGGGAATCAAAGGCTTGAGTTAATATCTGGCTGTCAAGATCGGGACAGTCAATACCAATAATTACGACTCGCTCTTTTCCCGCAGCAAATGCGCTCTCAAAAGCCGAACGCATTTTTGCCCCTAAGTCTCCTACTGCTTGGGGCTTATATAGCCGATCTTTTCCCAGCCACGACTGCATTAACTCTATATTCCCCCCTGCAAACTGAATCTCGATCTCCGTATCACGATCTGAGGCTAGAGCGATCGCCGTTTTCAAAGTATGCTCCGTCATCGCTTTTTGTAACTCCGCAGCACCAACCGCACCCAGCGCAGGAATCATGCGGGTTTTTGTTTTTCCAGCTTCAGGATAGCGACTGAAAATAATTAGGGTTTCGGTCATTTAAAAAGTGGCAAGTGAGTAATTAGTAATCATTTTTTCCACTGACTATAGGGATTTTTGACTAAATAGGAATTAAAGTATTTCTTGTCGTTAACTTCGCGATCGATCCAGTCGGGCAAATCTACCTGCTGCGTTTCATTTTCTAGTTCTACCTCGGCAATAATTAAGCCTGCATTTTCTCCCAGGAATTCGTCAACCTCCCACACTAGATCGTCAATCAGAATCTTATATCTATATTTATCAATAAAGGGTTTCAGACATAGTTTATCGAGCATTTCTTGGGCATCATTTGCAGGAATTGGATATTCATATTCGGCGCGAGTATGTCTGACAACCTTGCTCTTAATAGTTATGTAACCCAGTTCGCCAGCTATTCTCAGCCTGACTGTCGTGCCGTTACTTGTCGGAATATAACCCTGGCAATATCTCGTACCCAGATCGGGAGACTGAGCCAATAATAGTTCTTTATGCGATCGCCAAGCGGGTTCGTTGACGAGATACTTACGTTCTATTTCTGTTCCCATTCATCAGTACTGCAAAGACTAAAAATATCATAGATGAATCAGCGTATTAAAATACTACTAAAGCTTGAATAGTTGGCAAAATTATAGGGTGCATAAATTGAAAAGAGTTGAAGCGATCGTCCATTCTCATAAACTTGACGATGTCAAATATAGCTTGATTTCAGCAGGAGTGATTGGGATGTCAATCTCAGAAGTTAAAGCTTTTGGACACAAGAAAGGCATGGCTACTCGCTATCGGGGTACGGAATATAAGGTTGATTTTACGACCAAGATTAAAATTGAAGCCGTTATCGAAGACGATCTGACAGATTTGGTAGTTCAGCAAATATCTTTAGCTGCACGCACGGGAGAAATTGGCGACGGTAAAATCTTTGTTTGCGATGTTTATGAAACTATCAGAATTAGAACCAATGAAACAGGTGTAAGCGCAATTTAATCTTGAGGTAATCGCAACTTAAATTTTCAATAAAACGGTCTTAATAATCGAGCAATAAGCTTGCACCTGTACTCTACATTGCTTGTTATGTCGATCGTAAAAGCTATTGTTATCGCCGCATTATTGTTAATAGTAGGTGATTTCTTGTCAACCTTTTTTTATCACGTCCCCGAACATGTTTTTGGCAAATTTCATACTCTAGTCCATCACGGTAAAAACAGAAGTTTTGTTCATTATGCTGTTCTAAGCCGAAATCCTTTAGTAATTTTAGACGGTTTGCTTGGTGCTTTACCTTACTTTATTTTTGTTCCCTGGACATGGCATATTTCTACAACGGGAACTATTTTGGCACTGATATTAGGAGAGCTTCACGTAATCTGGAGACACGTTTCAATTATTAACTGGGATACTCCTACAGCGATCGTCAGTTGCTGCCGAATATTGTTTATTACTACTCCAGAAAGACATATGCAGCATCATCATAATGCTCAATTAGCCTATGGTGATATTTTTACTTTCTATCACGATCCTGCGATCGCGTGGATGCAATTTCTATTAAAGATAAAGCAGAAATATCGCCAGAGAACAAGTATTTAGAAGAGTTCGACAGGGAGGATCTCGAAAATTACATATCTAAAGCTTAACCAGATCGTCACTTAGTGTTTACTTTGACTATTTAGACTAGACGTTAGTATGGTTAATGCCGAAACAATTGATTGAGTTATGTTACTGAGCCAAAAGACAAGCTTCAGCTTAGAGAGAAGAGAAAAAGAATTACTCTTACAGCAATATCAGAAAAGAGATGAGATCTCTGTCTTAGATTCGGGGATTTGGCAAGTTTATCGGGGAGTAGTGCAGTTGAGTCGAGTTCAAGCCGACGGAAGCGAAATAATCTCAGGCTGGGTTACGGCGAATGGCGTTTTTGGTAATCTTGGCGATCGCGCCAGCTTTTATCGAGCAGTAGCTCTGGGAGATGTTTATGCAAAACGTTACTCATCTCATGACGTTGTTAGACATCCTGCCCTCGCCAGACAGTTTTTAGCTCAATTTAGCGATCTCTTGATAAAATCGCAGCAGCTACTAGCAATCATTGCCATCAGTCGGATAGAAGAGCGTCTGAGAAGTTTGTTATTGATGCTCAAGCAAGAAATAGGACAGTCTGTAGATGATGGAGTCCGTTTACAGGTTAGGTTTACCCACCAGCATCTGGCGGAGTCGATTCACACGACTAGAGTGACAATCACTCGCATCCTGGGAGATTTGCAGGCACAGGATCTAATTTACTTCGATAGAGATCGCCATTTAGTCATCAAGAACTTGTAACAAAATAACTAGCAATATCAATATTTAAATCTGGGGTATATATCTATTGTATGCCCTTTTTTAAAATCTAAATTTTGTCAAACTTTTATTCAAGATAAATATTTTGTAAATAGCTATAGTTAAAATATTCTCAGCTTTATTTCGTTTAATAATTTTGCAAAATGTTCGAGGGACTAGCCGATCGTTCGATTCAGAAAAGAACCTTTCATGACTGGTTTAAAATCTTATTTCTCTCACTGGCGATCGTAATTGTTAGCTGTGGGATCTTTAGTCCTCCCGCCACGGCACTATTGCGACAACATCACGAAACACCCAATGTACTGCGCTACCATGCCCAAGATTCATTAAAGGATGACGATGACAATACTTGGCAGGTGCTACTGTTTCCCGATTACACTCAAGGGCAAGAGATTGTCTACTATCTACGTTTGGTTGGATTTCCTGGGGTCAATGCTTTTAAGCATCCTCAATCCTTAGAAATTGTTACTGCTGAAGGCAAGATATTAACTGTTAAAGATGCCTATCCTCAATCTGCTCCCGCACCCAATGTCGGTCAATACGATCTGACTTCTATAATCGGACAAATATCAGCTAAACAAAGCTTAAAACTATCGCTTCCCCTAAAAAATAGTCGAAAACTCGCTTTGAAAATTCCCCAGGAAGTATTAACAGAATGGGATCTACTCACCCGAGAAATTGAACGTTAGTTAGGGATATATATCCGTCGGCAGAATCAGTCTAAAAATGCAGTCGAGGTTAAGCATTAATTAACAATCTCTATTAGCTTTCAAAATTTGTTGTTATTTTAGAGTAGCGATCGGGAATTCTAGAGATAGTGTTCTACCGCTAGTTGTTGAAATGGCAATTTAATTTAATGAATGCAGAAGAGTTGGTACTGCTCTATCAACAGGGCAACAGGGATTTTAGTCGTGCTAATCTCAGTCAAATTCAGATATTACAGGTTGAACTAGTTGATGTAGACTTTAGCCGTACTGAGCTAGACTGGGCAAATTTCAGCGGTACTAACCTAACAAAAGCCAATTTTAGTCGGGCAAACCTCAGTAATGCCAGATTGATTAAAACAAACATGGCGGAAGCTAACTTAAATAGTGCCGATTTAGCGGGAGCAGATCTTAGCTGGGCAAACTTAGAAAAAGCCTCTCTTGCCAGAGTTGACTTAAGTGATGCAAATCTAAGTCAATCTTTCTTTCGTGATGCGAATCTAGCCGACGCGGATCTAAGCGGGGCAAATTTAAGTCGAGCAAACCTGAGCGGAGCGAATTTAAGTCGAGCAAACCTGAGTGGAGCAGATCTTACAGGAGTAGACTTAAGTGGGGCAGATTTTACCCGTGCCGACTTGACAGAAGCTAATTTGAGTAATGCAAACTTGAGTTATGCCAGCTTTAATAGGGCAGACATGAGTGGCTGTAGTTTACGTCAGTCAAATTTGGATCGGGCATCTCTACAGGGAGCAAATTTACGTTCGGCTAATCTTCGCAGTGCGATCTTATCTGGAGCGATTTTGAAAGATACGGATCGAGGCAATAGCAGCCTAGCAACTATCTCCCAGTTAAGTTTGACTAATTCTCAGAAAGACAACAAAATCGATTTGCGATCGGCAAATTTGGCGGGGGCAAATTTGACGGGAGCTAACTTACAAAATTCCAATTTCAGATTTGCCCTGCTGTTTAAGGCTATTTTGGAAAAGGCAAATCTTGAAAGTGCTAGCTTAGTTGATGTCTACCTCAGAGGCGCAAATTTGAGAGGGGCGAATTTAAAAGGTAGCGTCTTGAGTGGTGTTAATTGGAAAGGAACAGTGATGCCCGATGGCACAGTTCACCCTTAAGTTAAATTACGTCTATTTAAATAACTAAAAGCGAACAAAACTGCTCCTACTTAAATATAGTCTTGCTTTTTTTTGGCGTTTGGGAACATAGTTTTTGGCAATATTTTCAAAAGCCAATCGACTAATATCTAGCAAAGATTAGAAGAATACATCCATTTCCGATCGCCCTGTAATTTTGAGCCAGTTTTGGGCTTCCATATAGTTATTGGGGGCAATTCTAATCGCCTGCTTCCAATATTCAGCAGCCTTGTCATAGAAAGATTCTGCTTGTTCTACGTCACCAGTTTCCTTCGCTTTTTCGCCTTCGTAATGATAGATAACAGCCATGTTGTTTAACGCCTGGGGCATTCTGGGGTTAAGATCGATCGCTTCTGCGTATAGTTCGACTGCTTTATCGACATTACCGTTACTGGCATAGATCAAGCCCATATTATAGAGGATATAGCTGCGATCGTTAGAATCTTCTTCTAAAGTAAGAGCTTCTTCGTAGTTTTCTAAGGCTTCTGCATATTCACCATCTCCCTGAGCGGACATACCGTCGCGATAGTAGGCAAAGGCTTCCTTGGCTTTTTTATTGGTTGGCAGAACCTTGAGAATAATATCTGCCATTACGGTAAAAGTTTTGTCTACGAAATTATCGTTTCTCTGGGTGCGGGGCATAATTAATTTTTAAATGACTTAAATATAGCTAAGTAAATCGTAACGTCAAATTTAGATTGAAAACTATAAGTTAAGTTTAGTTTTAACAATACTTCAGACAATTATATAAATCTCGATCGCCTTGTATTTATTTCTGGTTTATTTCCTGTTAGTTTTGATTGCTGCTGGAAAAAGAGCTATCGATTATTCTCTAGCCCTTTTCCCAATTTACGATTAGCTATTAAAGCTTTACCTTGCAGCTTAAGTCGCCTGATTTTTGGGAAAAGCGTAGGTTCTCTTTGTAATCTACGGGACAATCAATTACCGACGGAACATCATCGGCGAGGGCTTTTTGTAAGGTAGGAATTAAATCTTCTGCTGATTCGACGCGATAGCCTTTTAGACCCATACTCTCGGCAAATTTAACGAAGTCAGGATTACCAAAATCAATTGAGGTTGCATGACCAAACTGATTGATCTGTTTCCATTCAATCAAGCCATAGCCATTGTCGTTAAAGATTAAAGTTACAAAAGGAGTTTTGACCCGTAACGCCGTCTCTAGCTCTTGACAGTTCATCATAAAACCGCCATCTCCCGTAACTGCCACAACTTTGCGATCGGGGTGGACTAATTTTGCTGCCATCGCACCTGGAATAGCAATACCCATGGCTGCAAAGCCATTAGAGATAATACAGGTATTAGGACAATCAGAATGGTAGTGACGAGCCATCCACATTTTATGCGCTCCGACATCGGAAATCACAATATCTTCAGGTGCCATTACCTGACGTAGATCGTAGATAATTTTTTGAGGCTTAATGGGAAAACCATCATCATTAGCATATTGTTCGTAGTCTTTGCGAATCTCGCTGCGTAACTCTTTGATTTGCGCTGGAGTTTCTTTGCTGGTGCGATCGCAACGTTTGACAATATCATTAAGAGAATCAGAAACATCACCAAATACCTCTACTTGGGGGATATAGCTGCTGTCAATCTCCGAACGACTTTCATCAATGTGAATAATTTGTTGTTCCCCTTCTGGATTCCATTTTTTAGGAGAATATTCAATTAGATCGTAACCAACAGCAATTACCAAATCTGCTTCATCAAAAGCACAGCTAATTAGATCTCGCTGCTGTAAGCCAATTGTCCAGAGAGATAGCGGATGAGTGTAAGGAATTGCACCTTTACCCATAAATGTATTTGCCACAGGAATATTAAGCTGAGTGGCGAATTCAGTGAGAGCTTCACTAGCATTCGCGCGTATTACGCCGTTTCCTGCCAAAATTAAGGGATTTTTTGCTTTAGAGATAGCAGCAGCAGCAGCATTAAGACTACGAGTTGAGGCGTAGGTTTTCTCCCGATTATCCTTGTGCAAAGGTTTGGTATTCAGAGACATAGCTGCAATGTTTTCGGGCAAATCGATATGTACCGCGCCAGGTTTTTCTGATTGAGCAACCTTAAAAGCTTTGCGGACAATTTCTGCCGTATTGTCTGGACGGACAATTTGAGCATTCCACTTTGTAATTGGGGCAAACAGTGCCACGAGGTCGAGATATTGGTGTGATTCAATATGCATTCGATCCGTACCCACCTGTCCCGTGATTGCCACTAAAGGCGCACCGTCGAGGTTAGCATCTGCTACCCCTGTCATCAAGTTAGTTGCCCCTGGACCTAGAGTAGACAGGCAAACCCCAGCCTTCCCCGTCAAACGACCATAGACATCTGCCATAAACGCTGCACCCTGTTCGTGGCGAGTCGTAATAAACTGGATCGGGGAATCTCTTAAAGCTTCTAAAACGTGTAAATTCTCTTCCCCTGGTAAACCAAAAACATACTCTACCCCTTCATTCTCCAAACATTTAACTAGAATCTCTGCCACATTTGACTCGCCCATTACCTTATTATCCCGTTACTCGATTATTGCCTTGTTTACCAAACTATATATTATGATCGAGTAACGCCTGATTTAGTGATAATAATTTAAGGTTCATCATCATGAATCTCTGACTTGAGCAATTTGGTTATTAAGTTCTTAGTTGCGATCGCTCTCATCTAATTAGCTACCTGCAACTGCCTTGTTACATTTAAATCGCGCTTTCAAGCTTAGGGCAAACATAGCAACTAGAATAGTTAATCCGCCTGTAATCCAGAGAGGAGCTGTATAGTTTAGGCTCACCAGCAAGCCTGAAATCACGGGACCGATTGCGTTAGACATACTTAGATAGGAAGAATTGATACCCAAAACTTCTCCTTGTTCTTGGCGATTGGAATTAAGCGACAGTACTGTATCGATTAACGGCATGGGGAAGGAGTTTACTATCCCAAAAAAGAACATAATTAACACGAATGCGCCATAGTGGGGAAAAGCAGGCATCATTAAAAACAGTATTCCTCTAAGTGCCAAGGAAACCCCGACAATGTCGATCAGGTTAAATCGATTGCTCAAAGGTTCGAGAGCAAATACCTGTGAGATAAATCCCAGAACCCCTACTAGGGCAAACATCATTGCCAAACCCTTAGCATCCTGTCCTAGAACGTTGAGAAAGAATGGCTGAAAGGCGAAGGTAAAGATTGTAAAGGTGCTACCGCTAAGAAAGGTCAGAATGAATAGCTTACCTAGCTTTGGTCTAGCTGCGGACTTAGCAATCTTACCAAAGGCAAAATCATTCCAGCTTAACTTGAAATTTCCCTGCTGTGGGGTAGTTTCGGGCAGAAAGAAAAAGGTTAGAAGCGAAGCAAAAGCAGCGATCGCAGCGCTAACTAAGAAGCTCATACCTAAAGAGGATACTTGTAAGGTTATACCTCCAAGAGCAAACGGAGGTATAATCGGTAGCCTCTGAGCAAAATAGCTCAATACAGGTCCGATTACAAACCCTAAGCGAAAAGTAGCGCCAAATATACCAAAAGCTTTAGGACGCTGTTCAGGGGTCGTAATATCGCTGATTACTGCACTAGCAACCGAAGTATTTCCCCCCGTCAAACCATCGAGCATTCGCGCTAAATATAGCAGCCAAGCTACTCCTGCTACCGCAGCTAATAAATTTGCCACCATCGTTCCCGCTAGACTAAACACAAGAATATATTTGCGTCCCAGACGGTCTGATAATTTACCTAAAATAGGTGTTCCAAAAAACTGAGAGAGGGCAAAAGCGGTAGTCAATAGACTTGCCTGAAGATCGCTCAAGCCAAACTGTTTAGCGTAGGGATAGATGAGGGGAATAATAATCGTAAAGCTAATCGCATTGATTAGCGCAATTAATGCAATCAACCAGAATAGAGGTGGCAGATCGAATTTATCGCGCCAGTTAGAGCTTTTCATTAAATAGAGACCGATAGACTGACTCTAAAATATAGCCCGAAACTGCGATCTAGGTAACTATCTTCTGTCTGACAATAATAATGCTTTTAGTTTTTGTCGGCGGAGATATTTACTGGAAACCAATCTAATTTTAAATTTTGCCTATTTGACAAATCTAACTACGGTGAAGCGATCGCATCTACAAAAGCGAGAAAACTAAAAATCATCCAGAGTGCAAATTCTAGTAATACACGCTGAAGTATGTAGCAGCGTTGGCAGTAGAGTTAGTATAAATTTCATTGGCAACGTCTTGAGGAAGACCTGGAAATGCTCCCGCTAGTTGAAGCGATTTGGCTCTCTCTGCTGTTATGCCCGTTTGAAAATCGTTCAGCAGTTTAATATGCTTACTTGCAGTTAAAGCTTCAAAATAATCAATTGATTGGACATTTGTAGAATCAGCGACTGAAACTTCTCCCGATCGCAGCAGCTGTACGCCATATTCCATAACTATTGCGCTGTGATAGCAAGTATGCACAATATCACTATCACTCAGAGTTACCCCGCTAGATTCTATTCGAGCTTTGTTGGTTTTCATAATGTTGACACATTCACCCAAATTGCGATCGAAAGCATCATCACTGATTATTTCTTCGGTTTGGGCGGTAGCTGAATTTGAACTGTCAGCAGCGGCACGATTATTGTTAGCTCGTTCTGGCGTATTAGAGCTACCAGAGCGATCGCTAGACTCTTCACCAGCATTAAGTAGAGAATCCATCAAAATACGTCCTGCTTCTGTAAAATCAGCAGTAGCTTGACCTGTGTTATTGGCTGTCTGTTTTGCAGGTTTGATATTTCTTTCGTGGACTATGCCATAAAAAGTGCGATCGTCAACTGTTTGGGCGACAAGCAGAGCATTGCTACCTTCTTGACCGACAGGCTTGTATCCCAACTCCGAACCAGCTTTGCTTTCTAATAGGCAATTGTCATTACTAGCTTCTCGCACAATGTTCTGTACTTCCTGCTGATTAGTAGCTTCAGCCATTGATACTGCATGTTCCACTTCGCAAAACAGAATTAAATCATTTACGGCAAGTCCCAATTTTATTTCAGAATGTGCGGGACTAGCAGAAATAAAGGCTGTGGCTAAAGCTAACAAAGAAATTTTGGTAATATGCTTCATTACGGGAGCTATATTTTCTGTAACATAATGAATGTCATTGTATAGCAATTATTAGAACGAGTATTGAAATAGTTAATAATTATTCTATGGCTGTAAGAGTATTGAGGCTTGATACTTGCTACTGTTATTGTAACGATAAATAAATTTGCTAGACCATGGTGAATTTGCAATCACAATACAAATCTAGCTTATTGTCTCGCAGCTATTCATCGTTTCCAAATGCGGCGATTTAGATTTAAATCTTCGACGATGCTAATCATCAACTGTAGATCTTCAAAGTATTCTTTCAATGGCGTAAAAGACATCATGCTTTTAAACAGTTTAGGTTCAAAAAGTCGATAGCGATAGGGAACGGCAATATACAAAAAGCCATCGATAAAGGAGAGAGATACCTTACGTCCAGCCTTTTTATTGAACTCCACTAAACGATGCATCAGGTTAGTTGAGAGAATGTAGCGAGATTCTATCTGGTTATCCCCATATACCCGAAATAAACGCTCAAATTCAGGATCTTCGAGCTTAATAATATCTCCACGCCAGCTATTTGTTAGCGAAATCTTACTCTTAATACTATTAGGCATTACAAAAGTACGACTGACGAAATTCTTGGCAAATTTAGCTTCAAAAAACAAGCCGTGAAACAAAATCGACTTGCGAAGATACTGTTCTCGACCAAATTCATCGAGATGTCCCCCCTGCCTATTTTCTGCAAAAATTTCGGCAAAGAAAATCTCTGTCTTGCCGATGTTACCGTAAACACAATCTTCCTGTTCGAGATAGTCTGGTTCTTCTAACTCGTTGCGAATAATTTGACTACGGGTAAGAGCCTCTATAGTTTGACGCTTGTTTTCAATAAAAAGATGTGCTGCATATTGCAGCCAATCGCGATGCCTATGGCTAGCTCCGCGATCGCCAAGAAATTCAACAATCTTTTCAATAATGTTACGTTTAAAACCGACTCTATAACTGTGAATGCAGCCCTTGCAAAATACGATCCAGACTGGAATTAAAATTCCCCAACACATCAAATAAAATGGCAGAGGATTGTTTATCGTAATCCAATTAGACATCAGTAAAATAAGCAATCCAGGCAAAATCAGGCAGACGATCGCAGAACCAAAAATAGCTTGTAGAGTATATTTACGCTTACTTTCTAAAGCCCTAAGTTCTCCTAAAAGATTGTCCTGGCAAAATTGCTTAAACTGAGCCAGAGTCTTTGGCTCGTTTATTATTGACGGAGCGGACTCAGTTTCGATCGGTGTTTGAAACTCAGGTGATAAAATGGCTAAAAAGTTTTGTCCCCACAGTGCAGTGCTAGCAATTTCACTTGCTGCTACCGACTGACAAAGCGCGATCGCCTTATCCAATTCTTGATTTTGCTGATAGGCTTTGATTAAGTTGCGCTGCACATCAAAATACAGACGCTCACAAGGATCTATTTGCTTCAACAGCGTTTCAAAAGTAGCTATGGCTGGATCGAATTTTTCTTGATGTAAATCACGATCGCCCTGAATATACAGACGATCTATTTCTAATTCTGAAAGCGATCGGGATAAATCCACTTTTTAAAAGGTAAGAAGTAAGAGTCAAGATAAAAGAAGCAAGCTGATAACTAATTCAATAATTCGCCGACGTTAACGTTATTTTTCTCTTCGGCGGGAGTGACAAATAGCTCTTTCTGCTGATAGCGCATATAGCTGGCGACGATGTTACTAGGAAACATTTCTAAAGCATTGTTATATTCTGTCACTGCCGTATTATAAAAGCGTCTGGCTGCGGAAATTTGTTCTTCAGTTTCGTTGAGCGTGCCGATTAGCTGCGTGACGTGTCGATCGGATTTGAGTTCGGGATAATTTTCAATCAGCGCTACTACATTAGCCATCGAGCGAGATATTTGATTTTCTAGAGTAAGTCGGCGATCGTCACTTACATTTCCCGACATGACTTGCGACCGCAGTCTGGTAATTTCTGCTAGAGTTTGTTGCTCAAACTCCATATGTTTTTTGACTACCGAAACTAAATTGGGGATTAAGTCCCAACGTTTTTTTAGTAGAACATCCACACTTGAGAAAGACTTGTTAACCTGGTTTTTTTTATAAACTAAGCCGTTGTAAATATTGACTCCAAGAATGAAGACAGCACCGCCTATCAGTGTAAAAACGATTATCACCGATAGCAAAGTATTAACAAAACTCATTAATTTGAACCTAAATTAGAACTATAGATAAGCTAATTCAGTTAATTACATAAAGCAGGAGTACTTATTTTCCAGCCATGCTTTATCGGCTAAGTAGATCTCAGCTAACTAATTTCAGCTTTATATCTATAATTCCCAAAAGGAGATAATTATTAATGAGCTTTCAAAATCAGTGTCGATCGACAGGCAAAAAAAAATGCCCCCCATTGCTGGAGAGCATTTTTTCTAGATTCTAATTACTGAATAATCAAAATAAAATTAACCGTTGATAGCAGGAGCGGTAAGTGCTACAGGAGCAGAATCGCCAGATGCTAAATCAAGAGGGAAGTTGTGTGCATTACGTTCGTGCATTACTTCAAAACCAAGGTTAGCTCGGTTGAGAATGTCTGCCCAAGTGTTGACTACACGTCCCTG